>ENA-OROD01000657-OROD01000657.1-human-gut-metagenome-genome-assembly--contig:-NODE-657-length-32540-cov-7.439095_pt1 | contig 32540 bp, 38 predicted proteins | sample MGYA00242123_ERZ509038 | MGnify/ENA primary metagenome ERZ509038 (study PRJEB26280, sample SAMEA2338719) | human gut metagenome | biome: human gut; feature: human-associated habitat; material: faeces... | reverse complement strand
TTAACACATCGGGCATTGTAGAACATTTTTCGTTCTCTTTGCCCTCTTTTTTTTCTCCCATTCCACAATCTTTGACGTAGAGCGCCAGAGAGTTGGTTTAAGTGCGGAGATTCGCTCCAAGTAGATTTCGGCGATAGGCTCTTCAATCTGCGGACATTCGGCTTTTACCGCAGCCTCATACGCCGAATAGCTATCTTGCGAGATGGCATTTGCAAGCAAGGCTTGCAGTTCTTCGTGCTTTGAGCGCGAAATTTTTATCGTAGGCGTTCCCTTTTTGGGGAACAAAGACCTGTCGAGAAAGTGGTGCTTGTCAGGTGTTGCCAATCCCGCGGCACTTTTACCGATGTAGACTTTCCGCGTTCTAAGCTCGTCGGGAACTTTCGTCCTTTTCGCCGCCTGTTTTATGAAGGCGTCATATGGGTTGTTCGTATCGAATCTGTCCTTGTGTTTGTTGAATGTTGCCAGCTTCATTTAGTTCCTTTCGTATGCGATTTGCTTTGCCGCCATCAGGCGCGAAACGTGCCGAAGCGGTAGCTGAACGACTCCTTCCATTGCGAAAGAAAGTTCGCGGTTTCTGCGGCGGTATGACATATACCTGCCGTCGCGTTTGTATTTTGTGTTGGTTGTATCTTCTTTTTTCATATTTTTTAACATTGCGATAAAATGTGTATTGGTCTCAAAATTTATCATCTGTGTTGAGCCCGTGCCAATGCGTCCCGCAATTCCGATAAGCACTCACGTTCGACATCCACTGCCGTGTGCATCCTTTTACGCGGGGCTTCTACAAACAGCCGTTCGAGTTTTACGGCGCAAGGCGTGCAAAATCCGTTAGCCAACTTGATGAATGCGTATCCCTGCGGCAGATTTTCGGGCGAAGTAAATTCCTCGCGCCTTTCTGTATCATCAGCGTTGAAGCCGATGTTGGAGTGCGAAGGCGGCGCATAAGCCGCGAATTCTACAAGTTTAGTGGCTTCGGGCTCGGACGTTCTAAACACAAAAAGGTTGTTGATGTTTGCGAGCAGATGGGCGTATTCCCTTTCGCCAATCACCAAGTCGAGAGCCACAATTCCCTGTGTTGCGGCAACGGCAAAACCGCCTTTGCTACGCATTGTTTGGAGGTTGTATGCATCGCTTGAAATGTCGCGACCGCCGGTTGCAACAAGCGGAAATTCGTCCATTACAATTCCCGCAAGGCGGTTGTCGGGAGAGTCTCCGCGAAGCTGGATAGTCCTGTAAAATTGGGCTTTTGCGAGCTTAGCCACGATTGCCGCCGCGAATTGGTTTGTCGTTGCAGGGAACGTCAGAACGACAATATTTCCGAGCCTTGCGATGTCGCCGATGTCTAAAAGCTTTTTGCCGCTTAAAAAGTTTCGGGTTGTCCGATTTTCGAGAAGCGCGAGAGTGTTTGTCATCGTGCTTGTCTCGTTGCTTTTCGTGCGCGAATCGAGCTTTTGCCACTCCGACAGGTCGGATTTTAACTGCTTTGCAATGCGCTTTATCTGCGCCCAAGCCGCATTCCTTTTCGATTTGTCCAAGACTTCGCACCGGCAGATTTCGGGCAAAGCGGAAGTGATGAATTCCCTCCATTCGTCGATTTTATCCGAATCCAGAAAATCCCGAAATGCGTCGGTAAATCTGTCGAAATCCAACGAATCGTAGCGGAAAAGACAGAAGTTCAAAATTGTATTCAGCCGCTTGCGGAACGCCATCGTCCAATAAGCGTTTTCGCCAGTGTTGTCGCCGAATGCCGACATCAGGAAATCTACAAGCTCCGATACTTTCGCTGGCGAGTTTACTTCGGCAAAAGGATTGATGTAGTGCCCGCCTCCCGAAAAGTCCACAACATCGCGCATTCTGCCGCATTCGCGCGCCCACTTTTTGATTTTGTAAAACGTACCGTCGTTTTTGAAATCGAAAAGCAGCAAGCCTATTTTCCGCCTCTTGTCGTCCGCGCGAAAGGCAATCAATCCGCGCAATAGGGCGTTTAGCGATGTTGTCTTGCCGCTGCCAGTGCTGCCAATAAAAAGCGTGTGCTTGCAAAGAGTGTCGGCAGTCAGGGCGATTTCCTGACCACCGCCGTTTAGTTTTGTTATAATTTCGTCTCTCATGCGAAAATATCAATGAGCGTCAAAATTTCCTCGGCGGGAGTTAAACGGGCGGTTCCGAATCGTGCCCGCCAAAGCCTTCCCAACTCTTCTTTTGCTTCGAGGTCGTAGGCGTTCTCTAAAATTTCGCGGAACTTCTCCTTAGTTATCCGCCCGAAAACGCCCTTCTCTTCGAGAACAGGCAGAAGGCTGTTCTCCACCATTACAACTTCCGTCCAGACATCGTCGGAGAGCGTCAATTTCCGCCAAAGCGATTTATCAAAATTCCGCTCCGCAAACAACGATGCTGCGATATCGTTTTGGGCAATCGTATACCCATCGGAAGCAAGCCGCCCCAAGGCAAGATAGGCAAGCTGGTTTTGGCGTAATAACATTACAGGCAAAAGCGAATGCTCCCTGATGAACGCGAGTATTTCCCCGTTCAGCGCATCGCCGTTTTTGTCAATCATTTCAAGTAGTTTTAGATATAATTTATTCATGCAAACCTTTCGTTGAGTTAAAAACGGTTTGCATTTACGTCTAAAAATTTACCTGAACGAAGTTTGACGGGGCTGCGAAATATTCTTCCGTAGCCGATAAAATTGCATTCATCTGCAAAATTATAGAGTGCAGACGATTATTTTGCAGGTGCTAATCACTTTTAAGTTTCGCTCGACGATATCAAAATGCCGAGCCGCGGCGGGATAATTCACCTACGCGCGAGGGAATTACAAGACACGCTCAAATAGCGTCATTTTGCCTTGGCGTTTCCTTTTTCCAAAGCTTTCTTATTTTCGCGATCCTCGCCGTCCGCTTGTCTTTTTAGAATTGTGCGCAAAGTTGTATCGTCATCAATGTCGGCGGAGAATTCCTTGAGAACATCGGCGAATTCAACGGAAGCGTATTCTTTAACGAAGCTGTCGTGAAACTTTTTCAATGCCTGCTCAGGCGTATGATTTTTTCGGTCATATAATGCGAAAAAATGGTGTTCGTATTTGCTTAATTCCGAAACGCTATCCCTATCGTCGTTCGAGTCTGAAATACAATTCGGGTGGCACGCAAAGACAACGGCGATATATTTGCCGACGTTACCGTTGTATTTTAGAAATTAGACATTGCGGACAACCAGCCCGTAAAGGCGGCGCGGAAGCTTTGTTCGCTTGTCGGGTGGAACAATCTTGCGCCGAAGCGGAATTTTAAAATCCCTTTTCAGAATGCGCGTAATCGAAGAGGGCGGATATATCGCCTTTCTGTCTTCGGGTTGCGTTTTGCCAGTGGACTGTTTTGAATTTTTGCTTTGGGATTTGCTCCTTTGCTTTTTGGAAGTCCATTTATATCTGCGCCCGCAAATGTCGTCGCGGCATTTGTTGAGCTTGCCGCAGATTTTTGAACGCGTTTGAATTTCACCGGACGTTAGACACTCCAAAATGAGTTCGTTGCGGGCTTTCAAGTTCGACGCCGGCGGCCGTCCGCGCCCGCAATACGGTATGTCAACGTAAAGCCTATGCACTTCTTCGTCCGAATCGAAGTCTCTTTCTTCGCGGATTATTTTTAGCATTCTGCGGATATGTGCGGGCTTTACTGGCGAATCTTTCAACTCAAGCTTTCGATACGCATACCCGACAGAGCAATTCCCCAAGGATTTTAGAGAGTTGTACGTTTTCTCGAAAATTGTTGCATTTGAAGCCATTTGATATTTTATATAAATATAATACATGCTTTTTCAGCAATTTTCAAAGCTTTTTTACAAAAAGAACTCAATCGGACACCCGATGACGACCAAATGGCGGTTCTTCGCGAAATCGCGCGGGTAGCTGAGTCAAATGAGGCGTTGAATTATTTTAGGGTTGGCGCAAGCGCGGGCTCGGGAAAAACCACACTGATTTTATTTGCCTATTTCCTTCTCACAAAATTTTGCGGAATACCCAGTAACCAAATCGTAATTCTTACGCTTAATACACGCATCTCCAACAAGATTAACCTTTCAATTAGGGCGATTGAAAGCAGGCTGTCGGATATCGAATTTTCTGACATTTGCGCATACACATTCCACGCGTTTGCCATGAGGTTTTTGAGAAAAGCCTCTATGAAAAAAGGCGATATATTAACGGAAAATGCTAGTGTCTATCATAAAGATGTTTCATATAAGTTCCAGAATTTTATAGGCGAGAAATATCTTGACGATGAAAAGTTCCGAAAAGACATCGACAATCTCGATTTTCTTGCGCACTCGGAAGCGGACGGTTCGACCGAAAAATCAAAAAAAGTGAAGTTGTCGGAGAGACTGTCGGACCTCGGAATTTCTAGCAACGGAGAGCTGCTTCGCGGCGATATCAAAAGACGTTGCTCTAAGGAATTTCAGCAAAACCGCACGCTGCGCGGTGATTCGTTGTTGTCCGCTGAGGGGAATCCGCTACCGCAAGCCTTTCAAAAAAGAATTTGCGACATCGCAAACCGCCTTTTCCTTTGGGACATAAACTACGACCTAAAAATTTGCGACGACCGCGCGATAATTTCAATTATCGACAACTTCGATTTTGGGAAGCGCCAGTCTGCCGAATCGGTAAGGCGAAAATCGTATATCGAAATTGTTGACGGAGACCAAGACGACAATATGTTTTACGGCTCGCTTTTGGTAAACGGCAAGTTTTTGAAATCCTTGCCAACTCAAACTACGCCCGAAGATTGGCTAAAGTTTTCGCCCGAAGAAGTCCCATCTGACATCGAGGAATTGAGGGAATTTTGCAACGAATGCAATGCCAATACGGAAGGGCAGAAAATTAAAGACCTTTCCGGCCTCACATACATCGGCAAGGACGAACTATCGAAGTTCCTAATGGAAATAATAGAACGCCTAAGAGCCGAAGGGAAGATAAGCGTTGTGCCCAAATCCGGCAGTATGAAGGCAAAGACATATGTGGATAAAATATTAAAAAAGTATTCGTCGTCGAATGGTAATGGAGGATCGGGGAGTAATTTAATAGGAGGGAACTCGAAAACGCGCGCAAAAATCGAAGCTTTTTTCAATGTCCTGTCTACTACCTTATGCGAGCTCATTGACGTAAATTTCGAAACATTTTCCGCTGTTATGGAAAAGGCGGTCGGGGAAAGTCCGTTGTTGAATAGGGCCAAAGAAAGGCTTAGCAATTTGCGTTTTGTGTTTGTTGACGAAGCTCAGGATATGAACCGCGTTTTTGTGGATGTTTTAAAGGAAATTAGAAAGTGTGCTCCCGCTGCCAACTTTATATCGGTAGGCGACCCGGCGCAGGCAATTAACAGGTTTATCGGCGCACATCCTACGCTGTTTTTGAATTTGGCAAATCCGTCGAAGCCTGAGGATGTTTCAAAAGACGGCGCGGACACAGGCGATAGCACTTCCCAAGGACAGGAAAACCCGTTCGGTAATTTCAAAGTGAAGCGTTTCGAATTGCCCATAACATACCGAATGGATTTAAAGCTTGTTAATGCCGCCAATACTTTCAAAAATTTCAAACGCGTAAAAAACGACAATTCAAATTCGCCCGACATGCGGCTATTCGGCCTTGCAATGCGCCCGTGTCTCGGAAAAACGAGCGAAGGAAACATTGAGGTTCACTGCATCGCGCCAGAGGTTTTGTCGAAATTTTCAAAAAAATTCTACGACACGCTTTGCGGAATAATCGAAAAGGAACTGGCGAAAAATGAAGACGCCGATTTTGCGTTGCTTGCCAGAACAAACTTGGTTGACCCGATAGGCGATTTGGAGCTGATTCGCCAAAAAACGCTACTGTTATTGAAATCGAAAGGCGTGAAACTCTCCCCCGCGAAATTGAGAGCTTCAACAGTCCACAGGTACAAGGGCGAAGAAGCCGACTGTGTCGTAATTCTCGATGCGACGGGCGAAAACTACCCGAAACACTTCGATGAAACGGCGCAGAAAATCAAGCAAATCCTATTCAAGGATTCGCCGAATGCAGATTATGACGATTCGGTAAACTTGTTCTATGTCGCCATAACGCGAGCCCGACACTCGCTGCATTTCATTTGCAACGACACCCCAAGCCCGTTTTTGACGAGGGCGGGAATTTTGACCGCACGAGCTCGACCTGAGGAGCGGGAAGTTTGCCAAGACGTCCGCTGACAAATTTTGCCGCAAAGCGCGAGGTGCAAATCCGCCTGCGGCAAAGTCTACTCCTCTTGTTTTTTCGAAAGGTATTTTTCGGCGCAAAGCGTTTTTTTACGTCTGCTCGGATCGGATTTTATCGGAGTGATGCTTTTGTATTTTTCGTCGGATGCAACCGCCGCAAAATTGAACTTAGCCTGCATTAGCAACAGATTGTTTTCGGGCGGAATTTCCAACGCTTTCCCAATGCGGCATGCGGTATCGGGAGTAAACGCGCGCTTTCCATTCACCAGGCGCGAAACGACATCGGGCGTCAATTTCGACTCTTTGGCGAGCGTATATATTGTTATTTTTCTGTCAGCAAGCAAGCGCGCCAAGAATTTGTGCGGGGATTCAGACTGGTTGACATCGTGATTTGCGTTCATAACGATAAGAGAATTAGGTTGTTGGATATATAGTTGCTTATTAATATACTATTTGCAAGCAAATAATACTTCTATTTAAGTTCACAGTACGTGCAATTATAAGCCCCCCGCGCCAAAGGACTGCGCGTATATATCATAAACGCGCAATTGTGTCAATCGAACTTACAATGTTTATATTCTTGCTACGCAAGAAGGAAATTCCCCAAGAAAAAGAGATACTCCCCTAATCCGAAAGTATCTCCTGTATATGCTAACTTAATCGGAAACGTTAACGATCATAATCATAACCACGTTGAGTATCTCGCGCAGGTTGGGCTTGCCCCGTCCAACTGCGTGGTGGCGGATACCCCATCTGTTGTTTTTGAGTCTTTTGTTGGTTCTTTCCGTAAAGGAAAATTTCCATATCTATTATGATTTTCAAAAATAGTCTCATTAGACTTTTTGTACTCGGAGCGAAAATTGCATCCCACGCTTTTTGAAAATCAATCAATGCCGAATTGTATCCAAGTTCTTTTTGTAGTCCAGGATATATGAGCACAATTCCTTTCGCAAATTCTGAAAGCTTATCTTCTGATTCTCTAAGTTTTCTGTTAATTTTACTATCGTTTGCGAGAAATCTCTTATAATATTCATTCGGACATCTTTTAGAAGTTGATTCAGTTCCTCCCGATGTTTCTCGTAGAATTCCTCCTGCATTTTGATCATTTCCGCGCACGCCCTGACTGCTATTCCCTGAAAGCCCCAGAGAAGAACTCTGCGAATCTGCGAATCGGGATTTTTCAATTCGTTCATGAGGATTTCCGTAAACGGCGGAATCATCTGATACTGAATTGGCGTTGCTGTCTTTGATATGTTGTCCGATGTTGTTTCTTTGTTTTGGATATTCATAATTTTTTAAGTATTTATATTTGTTTTTAAGACGCGCGTAGCGCGTTTGGGAAAGTTCTTTGTACAGCTTGTCAACATCTATGTTTTCCGAATCAATCGCATGCGTGTTGCCGTTATTGCAAAGATTACCTGTAAGTTTTATCTTCGTATCTCCCGATTTTACGGTTATCGAAGTGTCGGTCTTTCGGTTTATGATAAAATTGCTTTGCTTCAAAAACCTTTCGAAATCCTCGCGGTTGTTTATCGCTTTTCCATATTCCGACATCTCCTTTTTCAGCCTGAGAAAAAGCGACTGTTGCGACGAATTCCAATATTTGTTTGCATCGACAAGTCCCCGCCTGAGCTCGGGCGAATTCGGGTCGGTGAGTTTCGGGTATTTTTTATGGATATAACGCCCGAATGCCTCGAAGTATTTCCTGTCGTATTTGTCAAAATAGACGGGGAAATATCTCCCGCCGACACTTTCCGCCGCAACGAAGTTTAATTCGAAATCGTGCTTGGGATTGTCGTGCAAGATGAACAAGTGTTGAAAGTTCGACTTGTCCATATTAGGATAGAATTTCTCCAGAATGTCGTCCATTAGCGAAGCAAGAAACTTTGACCCGCCAAGCTCCGCAAGCGGCTTTTTGTCGCGATAGCAGAACGTCACATAACCTTTCTTTTTGCTGGATTTTTGTTCGATTTCGCGCATAAAACTGTCGTAACAGCCGCCGACAATTGTTGAAGGACGCTTGTGTCCTTTCGAATCTACATCGCCTAGCAAGTACTTTAACGTAGAGGGTAAATATTCTATAATCATATCGAATTCTTTTTATGTAAATACTCCATAATCACATCCCGTAATTTGGGGTCGCTTTCGAAGTATGCGAATATTGCCAGTCGTTCGTCGCCTTTCTCGATTCTGCGGGCGCAATCCTCTATTATAATAGCCTCATTCAGAATTTCCACAAGCTTAGCCTGCGTGTTTAATATATCGATGGGATTCCCGTATTTAAGCGCAGAATTCAGATCTCGCGCAATCTGGTTGAGATTGTTTGAAAGCCTGCTGATTGCCACAATACGCGAGTGCTCAATTGTCTCTTTCCTGACGAAAACAAGATCTCGTATCTTCCCGAGAAAATCCGCAACGGCGTTGCGTATAAGCTCGCCGACACTGATGTTCCGCGCTTTCGCCTCCGCGTTCCACAATTTCTTTTCATTTTCGGGAACGCGAAATTCCACTCGTTTATCTTTTATTTCTTTGTCCATAATTACAATTTTCCTTAAGAAACGCGTAGCGTTTTCGGGGGTGTCCAGAGGGGGTGTCAACCACCCTCGGCAAGCTGGGGTAATGTCCGTGTACGGACAATTCCCCTATGCTTGCACTGCGAAACCCGTGTTGGTTACCTTTCAATATCCCCCCCCCTTCCTGTCTTCGTGTTTTGACCTTTTGAAGTTTCTTTGTCGCCTTGGGAGACTGGGCTTTCAACTGCGACAATAGCGTCTCCGCTTTTTGAGTTAAAATTTCCAAAGCGTTTTCAAAATCGGTAATAATCTGATTCGATTCTGGGGATATGCGTTTTTTCGCCGAATCAATAGCGCGCTTATAAAATTTCTGCGCTTTGGTAAATCCGCTGAAAATATTTTTTACTTTCATCGAGCGCGTTTGTTTTTCTCCGACAGCTTTCGGTTCGGCGAAGACGGTATCTTCGGTGTGCTAGGAGTTAGAGTTTTGCACAATTTTGCAATTTGTTTTTCTACGGGTATTGCTTTGTTCGCCACGCTTTTTATTTTCGTATACGAAAGTGTTTTGATTTTGCCCAACAACTGCTCGTCGTTTATCGCATCTAACAGTTTCTTAACTTTCGCGCATTTGTAGAATTCGCTACGCGATATGAGAAATTTTCCCGCGTTCGGGAACATCTCCTTAAATTTTGCATAGCAGTTGATGTTTCCCTTTGATTTCCCGTCTTGCGGGACAATCTCTGGATTTTTCTGAAAAATCCGCAACGTCATTTGCCCCTTACCAGATTCTACAAAATCCTTGATACGTTTCGCGCTTTCTCCGAATTCGATAATCGCCTTGCCTAAATCACCTCCGTTGTTTTCGAGATATGAATCTATACAAGACTCGATTTCGGCAAAACTTTCTGGAACTACTTTTTGTGAAGTGGCGTTCTGGTTTGACGTTGTCGGACATGTTTCTTCGGCAATTTCCACCTCGTCGATTTTTGCTGAGGGATCTCTGCCGAATGTATTTTGCATTTCAGGTAAATCAGGTTGTTCCATTGTCTACCTTTCCATTTGGGGTTGAACGAAGCGGTGGTCGTATTTAGCTTTGAGAATTTTCTCTACGCGCAATACCTCCGATTTTACATAGGAATGTGGTTTTCCAATGCACCGCATTTCGGGATACTTTTTCAGGTATTTCCCGAATGTCCTTCGCGACATTCGCAATATTACGAGCGTCTGGTGAATGTCTATCAGTTCGACTCCGCAATATTCCGACAATTTTTTGTCGCTTAATTCGGCGGTCGTCCTGATTGTCTGCGCTATTTTAAGTAGCGACTCTATTTCTGAGTTATTTATTTCTATTTTCATTTTATAGTTTTATTAATTATTATTATAAGTTTTACTGGGTAAAAATTTACGCTTTCGAATTTTCCGTCGATTCCTCCGCCAAGCTTTGCGGCGTGATGGAGAAGAATTTCTCGGCATCATCAATATTGGCGCTGCCCATGTAGTGCTGAGCCAATGTGGCGTAGCCACGAATGTGCCCCATATCGGCAACGGTCTTTTGCGGGCCGAATTTGAAATACGCGTATGTGGCGAAAGTATGCCGCAAAACATCCTGCGAGAGGGCAACCGGTAACTTGCGCCGCATTTTCCGAAACGTCCAATACGAGCCTTTAATTATGTTTCCTTTCCGCTCCTTCTCGGGAACGGCTTCCAAAAACGCCCATAAGTTTTCCGAAACATTTTGAGTGGCACGTTGCTTGCGCACCTTCGATGTCTTCCCCTGAATCGTGATAACCCTCGACTTGAAGTTGATGTCCGACCACTGCATAAAACGCTTCTCGAAATTGCCAATCAGTTCTCCCGGGCGGACTCCGTAAAACGTCATCAACGCAAAGCCTGCCAGATACTCTTTCGGAACTGATTTAAGCAGCGTTTTGACCTCTTCGACCGACAGAATTTTCGCAGGCATCGTGTCGCTATACTTGCGCTCAAGCGTAACCTCGGCGGCAGCGTCTTCCGTAATATATCCCTCACGCTTGGCGAACTTGAACAACGCCTTGATTACTTTGAGATTGTTCTTCTGAGACCCGCTCGAACCTATGTAAGCTTCGATTTCGCTTTTGAGAATTGTCGCAAAATTCCGAGTTCCCTTGAAGTATGGGATAAATCGGACTCGCAGGTATTGGTCGTATTCTTTGAGCGTTTTGTCGCGGAGATTTATACGCTTACTGTGCGCCATAAAGTTGCGCACGCAGTCTTGCACCAATACAACCTTGTTGTATGAATTTAACTCGACGCGCCTGATGGCATCGTTGATTACAATCTCGGTGGACAGCCCGCGCTTATGGCATTCCGTGTTGAGTTTTAAGACGGCCAAACGAACGCCGCTTGGAATTGTCATATCCTCTGGGAGCGAATACTCGCTCCTAAGCGAAAACATAAAAGATTCCGCTTCGCTTTGGGTCGTAAACGACCTTGATTTTATTTTGCCCGCGTCGGGATAAAACACCAAATAAGGCGATTTGCGCCCGTCACGGTACTCCAATCTGAGTGAATTTTTCTTCATACAAGGGAATGTGTTCCGCGGATAAAATTTCCGCCAAAACACAGAATCCCTTGATACGTGCGTAGCACGTCCCGCGCCCACTCGGGCGCACCCTATAAAAACAAAAAGCGGCAAAGTCCCCTTTGCCGCCGATGTTTGTTGTAAGATGCCGTTAAACGCAAAATCCGATAGAATGGGTGTTTTGCTTTTGCTTAAAAATTAATTCACGTTGTAGAGTATTGATTATTTCAGATGTAGTTGGGTTTCCCTCGAAGCGTAATTGTTCGTACACGTTTTTGAAATCTCCTGCGCAAATACCGTCGAGCGTTTCCAAGTCGAGTGTGTTTGCAGTATTTGCGTCTATGGAAAAGTATTTTTCCAAAAGCGATTTTATTCCTTCGTTTGTCGGCGGACTAAATTTGATTTTCTTTTGAAAACGCCGCATTGTGGCGGAATCGAACGACTCGAACAAATTTGTTGTACAAATAAGGATTCCTCGGAAATCGTCCATCTGGGAGAGGAACTCGTTGACTTGGCTTATTTCATAACGTTGTTGCGCCAAGTTGCGGTCAGAAAAAAGTGAGTCAGCTTCGTCAATAAGTAGGACTCCGTTTTTTACTTCCGCCTCGGAGAATGCTGACGCTATATTTTGTTCGGCCTCTCCGACAAATTTTGAGAGAATGTCGGACATTCGCTTTACTATTAACGGGCAATCTAGCGTTTCGGCTATATATTTGGCAAACTCGCTTTTCCCCGTACCCGAAACTCCAAAAAACAATAGGTTCATCGAGGAATTTACGTCTCCCGCAAGTTTTGCATTTTGATAGGAACGCAATGTCGTCAGAAGTTTTTGGATATCGCAATCGGCGTTTATTATTTTTGAATCGAATTTATCCGAGCATGTTTTTGGTTTCTTTGTGAAATCCGATTCGCCGCGCAGGGTTGCGTATGCCGATGCAAAGGAGTCAATTATCGGTAGTATTTTGCGTTCATTCCCGTTCGCAACAACCGCCGCGTTTTCTATTGCAAGGCTGATTCCCGCGGGCGACAGCGAGTATTTTTCGCAAATTTTCGAGATATCTTTGTACATCACTGGCTTCAAATTGGTGGACTCCAACGCGCTCAAAATCGAATGTTTTTTTAGGCATTCTGAGACGTTTTTGAACCCGATTGAGAATGTAAAGCGTCTGCGTGTAGATTCATCCATTCCGTCGATACTGTTTGTTATCCAGATGCTTTTACCCTCGGCCTTATCGAGAATTTCGTTAATTTCACCTTTATCGCAGTTACTTTTTTTGAAAATTCCGACATTAGATTCTATGTAGGAATCTACTTCGTCGAACAACGCAATGCCATTTTGTTGTTCAGCGACTCTGCACGGTAACAAGAATTTCATTCTGTTTGACTTTGAATTCGAATTTTTCTTATCGGAAAAGACAGGCTTACCCAATTCTTTTGCGAGCGAATTTGCGAATGCGGTTTTGCCCGTTCCTGGAAGCCCATAGAAAAGAATTTTACACCGCTTCCCCGATTGTAGAAGGCCTTTGACGATTTTAAGTTCCATTTCTTTAAGTCCAAATGTATCCAGCCCGAATGAAATTGATGGCTCGATTTTCGAGACCATGTTTTCACAATATCCCTCTGCTCCATTGCTGATGAAATCAAGAATGTCGTCGTTACAAACATAATTTTCATCGATGACACCTCTTTTGCGGAGAGCCGAGTTTATACCGAATAAACAGTGAAAGTTAGAAGCTTTCAAATTAAGAGCAGCCATAATAATACGCTGGCGCGACTTCACAGAAAAATTGTTGAGTATGCTTGTAAACCTTTCGAGAATCGTAGCAGTTACGCAATATAAAAGCGCGGACATTTCAGCGTCGGAAAAATTCCAGAATCCCCTGATTTCTTCGAACCCTTTATAATTTTGCCAACGCGGTTTCTTCCCGAAAAAGTCCGAAAGTATTTTCCGAAATGTTTTCACATTTTCAGGTGTCATAGCCTTTTGGTAGTCAAAACACGAGTCAAATCCGCTGAATCTTCTTTTATTTGGGAATCCCGCGCTCTCGTCAAAATCGAAATGCGCTGAGAGTTCACCCAAAAACGTACTGGGCAGAAGCGCACGCGAATATAAAACAAATTCGGAAATTCCCGGATATTCTTCAACGAGTTTTGAACCGAAAATGTTGTAGATATAATATGCGCCGAGCTTGTCTTCGTTTAATTCCTGATACTGTCTTGCCATACTATAATATATGCGCAAAAAATACGTTATTTTGCAGATTTATTTAAATAAATGCCGAATACAAATATCTACACCCGAAACGCTCCAATTCGAACCGAGTGGAGTATAAAAACACGACTTATTCAAGCGTTCTGCCAAAAATTTGCATTGAGCGGCATAAAAGAAGAAATCTCTTTCCGAAAAATCGAATGAAAGATTTTTGAATATCTTTACGTCGGCAAGCGGACAATGTTTTGGGGCAAGCATTGTCCCTATCGTAGATTTCTCGCGAAGTGTCAATTTCTGCGAGTATTCGCCCAATAAAGAGAAGCTGTCAAACAGATTTCCTCGCGACAGTGTATCGTATGTACGTTTTAACTTTCCTGTGTTTATTTCGGTTTTGTGGATCCCGATTTTTTCGAAAAAAACATCTTTTTTCTTAAACAAAATTCCGTTGCAAAGCCTATTTTTACACCATTTTTGAGTTGAAATAAAATCGGCATTTTCAATAAACGCGCTTTTGGCTACAGACAAAATTTCCTTTTCTCTAAAGATTAACATACACTATGTATCTCATCCTATAGTAAAGAAATTTCATTTCGCCGATAACAATTTTCCGTCTATAAATGGAACGTCTTTATCTATTTTTGGGCATTTAACTCCCTTTTTTAAATCTGCAACATATTTTCTTTCACGCTTGCGTCTAATGGATTCTGATACTTCGAAGTCATTTTTCCAGCGGTAAACATTCGCACGAGATTCTCCAAGTAGTTTTATCAATTTGGGCGCAGTAATTTTAGAGCATCGTAGCAAGTATACGATTATTCTATTAGGAAGTCCTTTTTGCTGCATTTCCGGAATAATTTTAAGAAACAAATCAGGCTCAATCCTTGATAGAAATGCGAGAAATGCTGTTATCGCAAGATATTCTTTGTTCCCTATTTTCCCCATTCCCCAGTAATCCTTTAACAGTAGAATGTGGTATTTCATGCGGTAATCATATTCAATCCCAACCGATGTATCCTTATTCCCTTTTAAAAATTTTTTGGAGTATCTTGAGTTTAGTTCTTTTACGACATCAGTTATAAAATATTTATCAAAATCAACTGCAATGGAAATTCTTTCTCTTGTAGCAAAAGATTTCTTTTTCCTTTTTGAAAAGACTTCCTCAAACAGCTTGGGGGAAATAAATCCCATTAGTGTCTTTTCTACAATTTCCTCTTTTTCTTCGGGTGATATATCTGGGTATAAACGTTCTACCTCTGAAACACAAAACGAAACAACCTGTCTCATTTTTATTTCCTCTTGGAATTGCTCATTGTTTCTTATTTTACTATCTTCCATTGTGTTGCGATATTTTGAAAATTTTGACTAGAAAAAAATTAATTGATATAATAGAACAGTATGGCTTCAACAAACGTTAAATACACTGTTCTTACAAATTACGTCAACGCTCCCACAGAAAGGAATTTCAACAAAATTGCTACTGTGTTTATAGATGACATCAATATGATTGTTTATTCCAATACTTACGGTTACGAATATAACATATTCGGAGATGACATAACAAGTAAAACTTTGCAGGTTTTGTGGAATAAATTGAAAGATTTCAAGCTCGATTCCGATCCGCAAATTGCTGTCAGTTCTTTTACAAAATATCTAAAAAACATTGTCAAAAATATATTAAAAAGAGAAAAATCTGAACATTTTAAAAGGATGAGTCGGTATCTCTACCTTGACGATATATGCGGGAATTCAGAAGATTTGGATGCAATCGAAACGTATGACGTTCCGTACGAAGACTGCGGTTTCAGGAGAATCGAACTCAGAGATCTCTTTGATGCGGTGAAAAATTCGCTGTCGGGAACTAAAAGAAGAAACTTTGATATGGTTTTCGACTCAGTTGTAAACGGTTTTGGAACTGACGACATTTCCCAAAAATATGGAATTATCGCATCAAAATTTTTCTTGAACAAACATAGGACAATCAAAGAATTGAGAGGGTGTATCCCCCTCTAATTTCCGATCCGTTGTGTATCGAAGGTGCTTAAAAAATATCTTCTTCGTTCCATTTTTTTAGAATTTCAAGGCTTGTTTCGAGCCCGTCTGCGTAGTGGCTAAAAAGTTCCACCAAGTCATCATGGGGAATTTCACTGTATTTATTGCAGTATTTTATTAGTCTGGGCTTGAACCGAAGTACACCGATCCAATCTTCGACAGTCAGTTCTTTTAAAATATTACATTCCAAAACTAGTTCTGGTTTTAAACAAAGAATTCCCGCCCAACCAGAATGGTAGTTTTTTGCCAGGTTTTCATAAAAATCTCTTCCTACGGATGCGGAAAATAGTTCTATCCATTTGGCGTAATTAAGCTCATTCCATTTGTCGAACCATAATGAAAATTCGGGGTATCTTCCGAGGATTTGAACCCAGTCAAACAACTCAATTTTGTCCCAATTCCCGTATTTTACTGCCATTCTCGGATACAACACTTTTAGCGCGTCCCAGTCATAGTTTTTTGCATCGTCGGGAAGAATAATTCCTTCCGATCCGAAAGCTTTTTTGTATAACGACATACGTCCGCGCGGGTATTGCTTTGCTAATCTTTCAAAAGACGGCTCTTCTCTCAATAGGAAATCCCAATGGCTTACATCAAAATTTATCCAATTCTGGAATTTATTTGCATTCTCAGGATCTTTCAAAAGCGCGATAACTCCACCATTGGGATAATCAAACGCAACACTCGTATATTCAGGGCGGCGTTGCAGCAGATATTCCCAATCGGAGAAGGTGAAATCTTCGGCATTTGTTTTGTCTATTTCTCCTGCGACTACGGATTTTGCGACGGCAAAACTTCCGTTGTATGGCGACAGTGTTGTGCTTTTCAAAACGCAGACGGGAATTTTCCAGAAAATGTCCTCCCACTCCGTATATGAAAAATTGCACAAATTCAAAAATTTGCCGAACTCGCCGATGTTCCGCTTCAAAAAAACGATTTTTTCGGATTGTGATAGTTTGCTGAATTCCTTTTTTGTCATATCGCTCCTGCATATAAATCTGCCGACTCGCCCCCTATATTTCAAAGAAAAATATTTTCATTCGAAATATCGCGGCGTAACGTTTACATCATATACTATATGAAAAATATTTTTTTAGTGTTGTTTGCGACCATATTTCTTGCCGCCTGCGGCGAAGAGAACATTACTGATCCCGTTGTTTTTTACGATTCGGGATGGCGTCAATACAATATCTCGATGTCGGTTCGGTGCGGAATTTTTCAGTTTGAAGATGCAGCGGAAAATTCCCCGCAGGAGAAAATCAATAAAATGCTACTAGACGAGTTTCACAAAAATGAAGCCCATATTTTGAAGACTCTCACTGAAACCGCTGTGTCCGAATTTCCGTCCTACAGGGGTGAGCTTCGCGGAACGAGCGAAGTTTATATGTGTACTCCCGAAGTTGTGTCGGTAAAAAACAAAATGTATTATTATAATAATGGCGCACATGGCGAAATCTACGAGACGGGGCTTAACTTCAGGATTCTTCCCGACGGCAGCGTAAAGCTTATGCGCCTCTCCGACTTGTTCGACAACTCAAAAGATTGGCTAACTCCTCTTTTGATAAGAGCCGTTCGTGGTCTGAAAAGGGAATACGGCGCGGAAGCTTTTTGGGACGGAAGCGCCTCAGAAATAGAAGCGGAAATTTCCACCAGCCCCGACAAGCCGAAATACATACATTCATTTGTCTACACGGGACGAGATACGCTGATTTTAATTTTCAATGAACTCTCGCTTATGCCTAACGCCCAAGGAATGCCGATAGTCGAAATTTCAACAGAAGATTTGCCGCATTATAAGGGTATTTCCCCATAGGGATGACACGTTAAAAGGAATTGGGATTTTGCGTTGTTTGCCTCGTTTTACCTTCATCTTTTTCTCTATCTATAAAATTTCTTGTGCGACGGCGGCTGTTTTAAATTTATGGTTTACGCGTTGAAGATAGATATTGGTATGTAGTTGTAATGTAGAATAGAAAAAACAAAAAATTGATTAAGAAAGCAGAAGACTCAACCTATAAACTAAATACCCGCACTTTAATTTTTTTTTGCAAGAATTATGCCCCAACTTGTGATTATACAATGTTAAGAAAAAATTATGAAAGAATCGTTCAATAAAAAATGTAGAAAATTCATCTTGCTTCTGAAAAATAGGAAACCGTCGAGGGACATCACAATCTTTGATGAAGATGTTTGGTACAACTCGGCGTATTCAACTGTTGCTCGGGCATTGGGTAATATCAAAAAGGCTGATGGCAAAGATTACCGTAAGTGGCGTGAAGAAAACTTCGAGAAGATGAAGAAGATGATTCTCGACTTGTTGTCAAGGTTGTCGCCCAATGGAACGGTAAGCATTTATAACGAAATGCAAAGAATAGCGAATACGTGCAACGTTCCCATTGGAATTGTGCAAAAGATTGTGGGGATAATGATAAAATACATTGTCGCTAATTACTACGGAGACTTCTGCTCGGGAACTGAAGAAAAATTCGATTCGGGAACTGTAGGTAAGAAATATCCTTGGGTGAAAGATAGGGACTTTGTAAATACACTCCCCATTCCCGTTGATTCGAAAGTGTTGTTGAGTCTAAAAGAACTTGGGGCAAACTTAAAGATAAAACAGATAGGAGATTATGTCAAAATTGACGGATTGGCGTGGAGTAGAATCGATATCGATATATACAAAAAAATCCAAAAAGAAGTAGCTAGGCTGTCAAGGGATGATGGTATGTTGGGATTCGAGATGAATGATTTATGGAAATAATCCCCGAGAAATCGCGAAAGTTACTTGGCTCGTTTGCGAAAATGACTCCGCGTCAAATCCGCAAATGGGCAACGCTCGGCTGGGCGTCGTATGGGCGGTTTGTCCAGATGAATGCGAACGACAAACCTGCCGGTAGAAAGCAATATCTCGGTTTTGTTCTTAAAAATGTATTCGGCGAAGAAAAGCCTCAGATTGTTGCCGACATAGAGCCGTTTTATCGGGAAATTCTCAGTGTATATCCCGATTGGGAATCAATGTCAGTGCAAACACAAAACGAGTATCTCTTCGCGGGAACAGGTTTCTTATGTTGGCAGAATTTGCCATGTCCAAAGTGCAACAAAGACCTCTTGGCGGAAGCGAAAGAATTTTTTTTGTCGGCAGGACATGGCACATATGCGAAAGGAATAAAGTCGGTCGAACTTTTGACGGGAATAAAAGGTACAGCAAACAAGGTTTACGCTATTTACTACGAACGCCCAGTTTGTAACTCAATGATTATTTTTACAACCTACAAAAATATCGAATACGACTTCGCCCTCAGCGTTGACGGGTCTGTCGATTGCATTGTAAATCGCGACGGGAAATTTGTTTCCTGCTTCGATTATGCTCCTTGTCCGCCGATTTATCGCGAGCTGTTTGTTATGAAGATTCGAGAATATTTGGAGAAAATTTTAGTGGGAATGAAATAATTTTTTTTTAACCGCACATAGAAAAGAATAGAAAGGTTTAGTTTATGAAGACTGTATTAATAATATTGGCAATTGTCCTCGGAATATATTTCTTTTCGAGCGACGACAAAATGGAGAAAGTGAAGGCGGCAGGAAGTGTTGTCGCTTCCAAAAGCGAAATGGCGATGGTTGACGTTGCTGGTAAACAAGAAGTAATTCTCGAAATGGCCGAGAAACGCATGGAATCGCTTCGGAAACGCTTGATTGCAGTAAAAAGCACCAAGCGCATGTTAAAGCGCAAAATGGAGGATTCAAACCTGTCAACAGAATCAAAGGAAAACTATACGAAGCTTATGGCGTCGCTTGAAAAATGCGAAAAGAAGGGGGAACAGGCTTTGACTAATGGCAAGATGAAGCTGGATGAGCTACGCGTAAAGCTCGAAATGATAGATACAGAAATCTCCATTGCAAAAACAAGTTCCAGTCTGATAAAAGACTACGATTTTTCCTCAAACAACAGTGAAGTAAAAAAACTTATCGAGTCGCTCGAAAGGGAACTCGACAACGCGAATGCCGAGCTTGATGTGGCAATGTTGGAAACCAACTAAAATGAAGTTTATCATTCCAATGCTGTGCGCACTCCTTACGGGATGCGCATTTGTCGAAAAAATCGATCCGTATATGCGTTGCCCTGAATATTGCACGAGGTGTCATCCTGTTAGTATACACGGTGAACCTTCTTGGAAAATACTACAAGGTATATGCGACGAATCCTGTCAGATATGCGAGAACAGACGGATTCAAAGTGAAACGCCTACATGGAACGAACGCAAGGAAACTACACTTGCTCGTATGGAAAATAAATTTAATCTACCCTCCGAGGTCGAGTTGTTTTTACATGAAGCAATGCCTATAGTGGAAAAAGAGCGCGCTATTCTTCTAAAAAAATACGCAAAATTACGTAAAATATATAACAATTTAGATCTGACAAAATCCAAGACATATTCAACCCCGTCCAGAAAAATCTGTGAAATTAAACGGGAATCGGTATTTTCAGACTTGATGGCTTTCGCGGAAAAATTGTGCGAGCTTAATTCGGATATAGAAAAGGTATATATAAAATATCAAACTACGACTGATAAAAGCGATAATCTTAATGAACTAATAGATGAAATCGATAAAATTTCCGCCAAGATTTCAAGAATTAACGAAGAAATAAAATAGAATAAAAACCGACAAAAAAAAGCCGCATGAGCGGCTTTTTATTTTAAAATAATAGTTGTTGGGCGGGTATTGATGAATCCGCATGTTGTAAGTCCCACATCTACAAAAATCCCCATTGCGGGAATTTCGGTTCCATTTTTTATTCCATATCTACAAAATTGTACTGCAGAAATTGCAACATTTTTCCCATGGTACATATTGTAGATGTTGCACATATTTTGGTAGTCAATTATAAACGGGCCTGAATTAATGCGTTTATAAGCTATGCAATTAGTCCCAATTTTATGAACGAATGGTTTTCCGTTACATGGAGATGAAATCAAAGCATTTTTAGACGAATAAAATTTAGTTATTAAATTGTATAATATTGCTGGGGTCATTGTATTATTTCTTTGTTAAAAGTGCTGAATAGGGTTTGTTTTCTTCTTCGGATAAGAACTCTTCTAGTAATTCCGGAGCCATTTCGTCTGTGTTCAATTTGTAGATTATTGAAAGATATAACACGTCAGAGTTGTTCTTCCCTTTATTGAAAGATGTTGAACTTATTGATAGAATTATAGGAGAATATTTTGAAATCCATAGAGCTATCTCTCTGTTTATTTTGGGGGTTATGCCAAATTCTGCGGTTTTAAATACCTTTACGAGGTTTAAATCTTTTAGTTGTGTCATAAGTTTAATGCTTTCTTTTTTTGGTCTGTTTATTCTATCGGTCTTTGTTCTAAGATTGCGTCAATGCAGGCACTTTCGTTGGAGCAGTAGCCTGCGAAAGCGTTATCGCCAATTACAAACAGGGTTTCTTTATTGAACGGTATGTCTGTGGTGGGCGGAATTACGGAATCAATTCCGCAATATGGGCAAATGAGGGTTTGTCCATTGTCAACAAAGTATTCTTCGGGAATTTCTTTGGGGTAGGGAAATATTTCTCCGCAATGGTAGCAGCCGCAAACTCCCGCTTCTTCGAGTGCTTTCCTATTCTTGAAACTGTTATGCATACATGCGTCTATGTCTATGCCGTCGTAGACGGAATCCATCACGCCTTTAGGCATGGGAACGGCGAACTTTAACTCATAGCGTAAGTATTGCGATTTTTTTATGATTTCTATTGTTTTGAACAGTTTGTCTTTTAGCTCCGGCGATTCGCGCTCTATGCGGGAAATAATTTCCGAATCCCGTATTGCCAGTGCAGCAAGGAAATCCATCTCAAGCCACCCCATATATGTTATTTTTGCAAGTTCGCTTAGCTCGCTGTATTTTGATGCAAGTTCGGGGCTGTTTCCCAATGCTTCTATCAAGTCGATTTCTGACTTAGGCGGAAGTCCGATGAGGATACGGGGTTTGTTATTTGTGTAGCTCATATATTATAACCTCATTTGCTAACAGTTATTGTTTTTTGTGTTTTTTCTTAAAAGTCAAATTCAATCTCCCGCATAAACTACCGAATGAGATTGCTCCTAACAAAGATAGTTTTTCTTCCGTGATTGGAAATTCATCGGTGGACGGAATTACGGCGTCCATTGCACAGAACGGACACATTGCCGTTTGTTCTGTTTGCGATTCCATGTAGTATTCAACTTTGTTTGGCGAAAAAATGCGTCCGCAATGGTAGCAACCGCAAAGTTTCGACTTCGATAGAATTTCTTTGTTATTGAGAGAAAGTCGGAAAATTTTGTCGAAATCCACGTTGTCATAGATTGAATCGAACACTCCTTGTGGCATGGGGATTGCGTTTTTTAGGAGGAATTTAAGGGCTTCCGAGTTTTTGATTCTGTCAATGTTTCCCAGGACTTCCTGCTTCAATTCCGGCGATTCACTTTCAACAAAGGCCAAAATTTCGGGGTTCCGTATAGCAAAAAGGGAAAGATATTCCGTTTTTACGAAGCCGCGGTAGGCGCATTTAGCAATTTCTTTCCAGCAATCACATTCGGAGGCACGTTCGGGAGATGTTTTGAGTATTTGAACCCAAGTGTTGGCGTAGTTTGCCCGATATTCGTCGAATTTTTCGGCGAAGAGAGGCTTTTTATAAAGTGCGAGCCAGTCGAAGTCGGAAAAGTCGTCGAATTTATCGCATTTTTCTTCAAGTTCTGGGTGTTCCCCAAGAATCTCTATCCATTCTTTGACAGACAAATTTCCTAAGTTTGAAATATCCATTACTATAATTTATGCGTTCACATAAATCATTTCTTTCTAAAAAAATTTTGAAAGGTAAATGAAAGATGCATTCATATATACAGCAGTTTCAAATTTGACTTAAAACAAACGAAAGTATAAAAATAAAATGAATATTGTAGAGATTAAGAAAAATATGGTGGCTCACAGCGGCGAAACGTTCGAAACCCGCACTGGGAGCGAATTCACAATGACCTATGACGGCGGAAATACATTCGATGTCGCCGTTCTTAACGGAAAAACTCACTGCTGCACAATCAGCAATCTCGAAAGGGTAATAGACGCCGTAAACAACGGCACAATAACCTTAATAAGCCCGATAGCGTCGATAACTACGCGCGCGGGCTGCACTGCAAGTACATCGTATATCGTAGGTTTGCTTAGCGATGGTAGGATATAAAAATGTAAAGGAGGGGAAAATTCCCCTCCTTTTTTTACCAAGCGACAGTCTCGTAGCCTTTGAAAAACACGAAATAAATACAGATGCTAATTTATTTTTACTCTGAAAGGAAGATCTCGCGGCTTCATGCTTCCCTCAATCTGTTTAAGAAAGAAAACTCAGGCGTTCGCCGATTTTCTTGCCTTTGAGGAGGTCGGTGTATTTTACTTTCTTGGTGTCGAGGTATTGGGTCAGGAATTTGCCTGCCAAGAAGACGATTTCGATTGCGCTGTCGGGTTCCTTTTCAGGTGTGGGAATTGCGGACGGGAGAAAGCCCATGGGTGAATAGCATTTCATGACATCGCCTTAATCGTATGGACGTCAATGTTACTGCGGCAGGCGTTTAAAACAATCCAGCATACCTGCTACGATTTTTTCAAATAAATGAATTGTCAAAAGATATATTTGGCGACAGGCTTCACATATATACATATGAAAAACTATACAGAAGAACAGTTGAAAGCGTTAGAGGCATGGGAATGGGTTAAAATTTTAAAAGAAAACCCCGAACTTGCTGACAAATACGATAAATGGGAGGAATTTGAAGGAGAAGATTGGAGCAATCTTCTATCAGCCCAACCACAGTTTGCGGACAAGTGTGATAAAGTCAATGGGTGGGATAATTTGTCAATTTTTGACGCAGACCATATTGACGAAGATGGCCATTATGATTTATCTGCTTGGATCGAGTTGCTGACAGCGCAACCCCAATTTGCGGACAGGCTTTGTAAGCTTGATTTTTTTCCATGGTCAGATTTTCTTACAGCATGTCCTCAATTTGCGGATAAATGCGACAAGATCAACGGGTGGAGAGATTTCAGTTCCATGTCATGGCGCGAGCTTCTCTTGGAGCAACCGCAATTTGCAGACAGGTGCGATAAAGTGAACGGCTGGGCGGATTTTGAGACAGAGGAATGGCGCGAGCTTCTCTTGAAGCAACCGCAGTTAGCTGATAGATGCGATAAGGTAAACGGTTGGGCGAATTTTGAAGCAGCGGAATGGGTCGAACTTCTTTTAAAACAATCGCAGTTGGCAGTCTGGTGCGACAAAGTTGATGGTTGGAGGAAATTATATTTGGGGGATTGGCGTGAGCTTCTTTCAGATCAACCTCAGTTCGCCGACAGATTCGATATATTAAAGGTAAGCGCAGATTTTGATGAAGACGCTTGGAATCGATTTCTTTTTACTCAACCACAATTAGCCGATAAATGTGAGGGTGTAAAGAGTCAGGGGGATTTTAATTCACGTGCTTGGCAGTATTTGCTTTCAAGATATGGTCAAATTTCGTTCGGAGATGATAATCCAAATAGTTGGGCGGAGTTAACTCCATCTCATTGGAGATATTTGTTTTCAAAATGTGGACGATGGCTTGTGAATTGGTGTGATAGAACTAACGGTTGGAAAAAATTTAATTTGTTAGATTGGTATGAGCTTCTCGTCGAGCATCCCGAGTTTGCGGATAGGTTCGATAAGGTGAGTGGTTGGGAATATTTTAATGGAGACTATTGGTGTAAACTTCTTTTAGAAAAACCGCAATTCGCCGACAGGTGCGACAAAGTCGATGGCTGGATGGAATTTGACAGATGTAGATGGGGTAGGCTTTTATCAGAACAGCCACAGTTCGCAGACAGATGCGATAAAGTAAACGGTTGGAAAAAGTTTAATCCATGGGATTGGTGTGAGCTTCTTGTTAAGCAACCCCAGTTGGCGGATAGGTTTGACAAGGTAAACGGCTGGGTTGAATTTGATTCAGAACATTGGTGCTACCTTCTTTCAAAACAACCCCAGTTCGCGGATAGATGTGATAAAGTGAACGGTTGGGCTAAATTTGATTCAAGACATTTAGATTGTCTTCTCTGGAACCAACCTCAGTTAGCGGATAGGCGAAAGAATCAGAGTAAATAGTGTATAAAGGGTATTGTTTCGGATAAGTCGAAATGATACCAAAGCTACAGTGGCGGGTGTTTTGAAAAATCAGAAACGCCCGCCGCAGTGTTTTTTCAAATAAATAAATTGCCGCAAGATATATTTTGCGACAAACTGCGCATATAGACATATGGAAAACTATACAGACTATACAGACGAACAACTGAAAGCGTTAAGTTCATGGGAATGGGTGAAAATTTTAAAAGGAAACCCCGAACTTGCTGACAAATACGATAAATGGGAGGAACTTGATTCGTGGGATTGGTGTAATCTTCTTTCTGAACAACCACAACTTGCGGACAAATGTGATAAAATAAATGGTTGGGCGGAATTCAATTCAGGGGATTGGGTGGAACTTATTTCTAATCAACAGCAGTTTGCTGACTGGTGTGATAAGATGAATGGTTGGGCGGAATTCAATTCAGGGGATTGGGTGGAACTTATTTCTAATCAACAGCAGTTTGCTGACTGGTGTGATAAGATGAATGGCTGGGTGGAATTCAATTCGGTTGATTGGCTCGATTTGCTATACGATTACCCGCAGTTTGCAAACAGATGTGATAAAGTGGATGGTTGGAAACAATTCAATGGACCAATTTGGAGTTATCTTCTCACTGAACAGCCGCAATTTGCAGACAGGTGTGACAAGGTAAACGGCTGGATAAAATTCATTCCGACGGATTGGGATGAGTTGCTTTCTTCCCAGCCACAGTTTGCGGACAGGCGAGCAAATGTGAAAAAGAACCCATAGTAAATATCTAGGTAAAAGCTAAGTGTTGTCAGGTTCGCATTAGATTATTGGTTAAATAGTCAAATAAAAACCTTGCAAATTGGGAGACAAACTCCCAAAATGCAAGGTGTGAAAGTTGACCGGTCGGAAAAGTTAAAAATCGAGAATGACTTAAAGCGGTTTCCTGTTGTTGCCATTAGACGAATTTGTTATCACGAATTGTCTCTGTTTAGGCTGAGGTATTTCAAACGTAGCCCAAAGTGTCATCTCAAACGCTCCAAAGAGCCAAAACGTCACTTTAAAATGCACTTTTGAAGAATTGGGCTTTTTTGATTTTGGAAGGAAGCGCGGAGGTTTCCGTAAACATGCTTCTTGCTGTTAACCGCGAGAGGGTAGAAAGAGGATTTTATTTCGTCGGCAAAATTCATACATGGACGCTTTTTGTTAAAAAACCGACAATATTTTTCTTGAAAACGTGATAAAGGATCGGTATGAGGCGAAAAATATACGACAAACTGCTTAAATGGAAACGCGACGATTCGGACAGAACTGCCCTCCTTATAGACGGGGCGAGACGTGTCGGGAAAAGCTATATCGTAGAAGAATTCGCGAAGAATGAATACGAATCGTACATAATCGTCGATTTCAACATTGCCGGAGACGACATAAGAAATCTTTTCGAATACCATTTGAGCGATTTAGACACGTTTTTTTCGTATATTTCTGCATATTACAACGTCAGGCTCGTCCGCGGAAAATCCCTGATAGTTTTCGACGAAGTCCAACTTTTCCCGAAAGCGCGTGCGGCCATAAAATATCTGGTAAAGGACGGCCGTTACAACTACATCGAGACGGGTTCGCTGATGTCCATAAAAAGCAACGTGAACGGGATCGTGATTCCGTCGGAGGAGCGGCACATTAAAATGTTTCCGCTGGATTTCGAGGAATTTCTCTGGGCTATTGGGAACGAAACGATGATGCCGCTGGTTTCGCGGTGCTTTGAAGAGAAAAAACCGCTCAGACAGGCCATGCACAGAAAGGCGATGTCTTTGTTCCGCGAATACCTGATTGTCGGCGGAATGCCGCAGGCGGTGGAGGAATATTCGAAAACGCGGAATTTCGAAAAAGTGGACGCTATCAAGCGCGACATTCTGACTCTTTACCGCGCCGATATCGTAAAATACTCGAAGGGCTACGAGCGCAAGGTCGAGGGAATTTTCTACGAAATTCCCGCGCAACTGCAAAAACACAAAAAGCGTTTCAATCTTGCCTCTATATCCAAACAGGCGCGGTACAGGGACTACGAAGATGCCCTGTTTTGGCTGTCGGACGCGATGATAGTAAATATCTGTTATAACTCCACGGCACCCAACATCGGATTAAAGCTGAACATGTACAGAATGACGCTCAAATGCTACATGGCCGACACCGGATTGTTGGTAAGCCACGCATTCGACGAAAACGGCATCGTATCAGAGGGCATATACAAAAAACTGTTGTTCGACTCGCTTGAATTCAACGGCGGCATGATAATGGAAAACATCGTAGCCCAGATGCTGACGGCGGCGGGGCACGAACTGTATTTCTACTCGAATTCGAGCAGAACCGATGCTTCCGAACGAATGGGAATAGACTTTCTGGTATCGAAAAGTAAAATAACAAGCAGACACAACATCTCTCCGATAGAGGTAAAATCTGGAAAGAACTACACGATCAATTCCCTGCAAAAATTCGGGAAAAAGTTCGGGCAACAGCTGCACACACCGTATGTTTTGCACACGTTGGATTTCGAGGAAAAGGGCGGAATCACCTATCTACCTTTATATATGACCCCGTTGTTATAGAAATTGTCTGCCCGCCGCCCCCCCCAAAGAACGGAAGCATCTCTAAATGCCGTTGGGCGCACATGTTTTTCGTTTTATACGCTACGACAATGTTTCGAGGCGTTCGAAGAACAATTCTTTGTAGTTTTGTTTTAGTCGGGGCGACAGGAAAGAATTATCCACAAGTTCGGCAGTAGCCGATTCGGATTCCTTCGAAGTAAACTTTTCGAGAATTGTCTGTGCCGATTTTAAATTGCACTCTATGCGTTCGGCGAATTCGAGAAAATCGGCTCGCTGGACAAATGACAGTTGTCTGTCGGCAAGCAATCCTTTGGTTGGCGCAAAAGTTCTGTCTTTTAAGTGAAGGCGCGTGTTCATTAGGTCGTATGCGGGCGCGAGTTTGTAATCTCCTGCACTGCCCTGTATTACGGAAAAATTTTTCAGATGCGCATCGCCGTTGCAGAAAAGATAGTTGAAAAGCACTATCGAAAAGAACTTCTCAATTTCGACGTGCCACGCGGGCACAACCTTGCGGATTAGTGCGCCAAGTTCTGCATATGAAAAATCGTATTTGAAATTGCCTCCATCGGCGGGCGATTTTTTCGCAAGCGACGCAAAATCCTCCATTTTTAGCTTCATTTTGTTTGGGAGGACGTCGAAACGCTTCGTTATATATGCGGCTTCGCCGTTCTTAAAAAATATAAGAGCGTTTGCCGCAGTCTCTATTCCGAAAACTTGCCCCGCCAGTTGCATTGTAAGATGTTCGTTCGCACACGAAAAACGCCCGTTCGGGAGCTCCGCAACGGCCGTTTTAAGAATGTGAGTGCTTTGTTCTCCGCTTTCGGATAGGCGCAACTTGTTGCCGACTTGGATAAGCCCGACTTTTATCTGGACTCCCGAAACGGATATTACATTGCGGTTTTCTATGAATTTTTCTTTTGTATCCTCCGAAATTTCGGGGGCATCGTATGGCAAAATGTGCGAAACTTTTTTACCCGAAAACAAAAATTTTAAGGCTTTCGGCGAATATGTGTCATATCCGTCAGCCAACAGCGACGGGCATTTTGTTATATTCACTGCGCAACCTCCTTTATAGACACTGCCCCGATTGTATCCGCACCGACAGTTGCAACGAGCAACCCGAAAATATCGTTTTCGTCAACTTTTCGCATCTTGCACAGAATATACTTGTTTTTGCCTTCCGGCAAAATATTGGCAAAAAACGGGAAGAGGGCGTTTGAGCGAAATTTCGTTTGTGTTTTGGGGAATTCGTAGGCGATTGACGGATTATCAGAATTTGCCAAATAGGATTTGTCGTATTCAAAAACGTAGGATTGTGCGGACTCCTCTGTAAGTTTCCCCGCCAAGGTCTTGTTAAAAAATACCGAAACCTCTCGCATATATTACGTTCCCTTGATTACGAATTTCAGCTCAAAGCCCAAAACTTCGGCAATCTTTTGCAACGATCCCAACGTAGGATTCCCCTTGCCGCTTTCCAACCGCGAGAGCGAATTCAACCCTATGCCCGAAAGCTGCGCAAGCTTGGCTTGATTTATCTTCAAGTCCTTGCGACGTTCACGAATCTGCCGCCCAATCGAATTTGCCATATGTTGCATATTTTACGTTTATCATCAGATTTTTTACAGCCAAGTCAACTAAAATTTGCATTATATGGTGAATAACCTTCAAGAGATTGTCTTTGTCTCAAAAATTCGCTCATTCCCATAAACATACACCTCTCTTTTAATTTCGGCAAAAATTGTGCGTTCTACTCCCTTTTAGTTTCCATTTATTATATTGAGAAATTTTATATAAACGGTCATATAATGACTACTTCTATAAAATATGAACAAGCTAACACAGACTTTTTTCAGACGGCGTGAAAACATTTTCAACACGGCGGATGTTTCAGTTTTGCTTGGCGGAACGCGAAACAGCCGCAACGGACTTATTAAACGCGCAATGAAAGAAAAGGACATTTTTCGCATTCGTCGCGGGCTATATGTGCTTTCGCCGGAATTTTCGGAAAAACCTTTGTCCGAATTTGTCATTGCCCAGCGGATTTACGGGCCGAGCTATGTAAGTCTTGAAAGCGCGCTCAGCCATTACGGGTGGATCCCAGAAGGGGTTTGTGCTACAACGTGTGTTTCGTTTGGAAATGCAAAATCTTTTGACACGCCCATCGGATATTTTATGTATGCGCGAATTCCCCAAAATTGTTTCTATCTCGGCGTAAATCGGGTCGAAGATTCTTCGGGAGTGTTCTTAATCGCAAGTCCTGAAAAGGCTTTGTGCGACTACGTTTACGAGAAACGCCTGCAATGGTCAATCGACGATGCAATAGAAAGCCTCCGCATTGACGATGAATTTGTGGACGGTGTAAAAATTTCGGCATTAAAACAGCTGAGCTTGAATTATAATAATATGCGGGTGGTAAGGTTTCTGAAAACTTGGATTAACAGACTGAAAGGCAATTCCGATGAGCATAGAAATAATTAGGGAACGACTGCGTTCCTACAACTGTAAGACAACAAACGAAGAGCAACAAGCCCTGCGAGAAATCACGCAAGAGGTTATTTTGGCTGCGCTCGGGCGGGGCGATTTTTTCGAATATGCAGCGTTTCAGGGAGAAACGTGCCTGCGAATTTTCTACGGCCTCCAACGTTTCTCGGAGGATATGGATTTCGTTCTTCTCAAGGCTGACGCGAACTTTTCGATTGGTTCGCATATAAAGAACCTAAGCAATGAGCTAAAATCTTACGGATTCAACATTGCCGTCTCGAATAAAAGCAACGCAGATTCCGTTGTCAAAAAGGCGATAATTAAAGATGATTCCATTGTAAAGATTATCAGTTTATCATATCCCAATAAGCACGGTCTGTTGCCCGATATAAAAATCAAATTGGAGGTCGATACAGAACCGCCCGAGGGAAGCGGATACGAAGTGAAGTATCTCGATTTTCCGTTTCTGTCATCGGTTACCACGCAGGATAAACCGAGTTTGTTTGCAACAAAGATACACGCGCTTCTTTGCCGAAAATATGTTAAAGGGCGCGATTGGTATGATTTTCTGTGGTATATCGCAAACGGCATTGGCGTGAACTACGACTTACTTTCTTCTGCGCTAAACCAAATGGGGCCGTGGCAAGGACAAGGAATAAAAGTTGACGGGAATTGGCTAAAAAAGACACTTTCCGACAAAATAAAAGACATTGATTGGAATGCGGCAAAAGCCGATGTTGTTCGGTTCATGAAATCAAACGAACAACCCTCGCTATCCTTATGGTCTTCCGAACTATTTTTGTCCAGACTGGACAAGATTTTTCAATGAAGTAGTCATAAAATGACTGTTTATTGTAAAAATAAAAGATAAATTTCAAAATATCTATTTGGCATAAATAATAAAAGAATTTGCCAAGGGCAAAATTTCCGAGAACGACATATCCGTGTTTGACTAAGTAAGCCAACCCTTAAAATAGCTTGACTTTTACACAAAACATTCGATATTTAAGGAAATAAATCCTGAAATATATACATATTTATGGAATACATTGAAAGAAATATCGAGTCCGACATCAAAGAAAAGCTTTTCAAAGGCAAGGTTATAATTGTATACGGCCCTCGACAATGCGGGAAGACTACCATGATTGCCCATATCTGCAAAAGTTATGGCGATGATGTGTTGTGGCTAAATGCCGATGTCATCAACGTCCGCGACACGCTTTCGGATATGTCGGCTAAAAAATGGCTGTCAGTTATCGGCAACAAGAAAATTGTCGTTATAGACGAAGCGCAGCGCATTCCGAATATCGGGCTTTCGATGAAAATCTTTGTGGATGAAATCAAAGGTCGCCAGCTGATAGCGTCGGGGTCGTCGTCCTTCGATTTGGCGAACAAAACCGAAGAACCGCTTACGGGTAGAAAATACGAATATACTCTTTTGCCGCTCTCCTTTGCCGAACTTACGGGCAAGTTCGGGCTAATAGAGGAAAAGGGCGCAAGGGAACAGCGTTTACTCTTCGGCAGCTATCCAGACGTTATCAATAACCCGCAAGATACCCATCGAATTCTCGGCGAGTTGGCAAGTTCATACCTTTACCGTGACGTTCTCGCAATGGAGGGCATAAAACGCCCCGCGCTTTTGGATAAAATCGTGCGCGCGCTTGCCCTGCAAATAGGCTCGGAAGTAAAAATTCAGGAGATTTCGAACCTTGCCAACTGCGATGTAAAGACCGTTGAAAAATATATAAATCTCCTCGAAAAATCGTTTGTTGTCTTCTCACTACCGGCATTCAGCCGCAACCTGCGTAACGAAATAAAGAAAGGTAGAAAAATCTACTTTTACGATATTGGCATTCGCAACGCAATACTCGGCAATTTCGTTCCGCTGCATTCCCGCACTGATTCAGGGGCGATGTGGGAAAATTACCTTGTTGCCGAGCGTCTAAAACAGCTGATAAATGCGCCGTTTCCGCCGCGCCGCTTCTTCTGGCGGACAACTGACCAGCGCGAAGTTGACTACATAGAAGAAACCCCGCAGACATTGTCGGCATGGGAATTTAAATCAAACCCGAAGCTCGATACAAAACTTCCCGCAGCCTTCCTAAAAGCCTACCCCACAGCCCAAACCGCCTGCGTCACACCCAAAAACTATGAGGAGTTTGTTGGGTGAATTTCAGCTTCTTTGGCGCGTTATTCGGCACCGAGAGTCATGAAGTAAGTATTTTCTTCCGATATTTGCATTGTTCGTTTGGCATATTTCCGAAATAAGCCAAATTATCTGTGATATATTTCCGAAATATATTTAACTGAATACGTGAAATTCTTTTCATATTTGTCCGATAAGAAGACATTATTACAGTTAGTTAAGCAGTTTTGTTATGGGATATAACGCCACGCCAAGTCGTAGGACTTTGCCGAAAGGGCGAAATTACAGGCGTAAAGAAAATAGGGCGGAATACGGCGTGGCATTCGGAGTCAAGCGGGTAAAAATTTCTGATAAATCAGACTAGGACAATTTTGCGGTACAGGCGTTGAAAGCCATACCGAAAATGAAGACTAAAAAATAGACTTTTTGCTTGCAATTAAAAGATAGTTTGCCAGATTTATAGAAAGATAAAACAACATATGTTTTGAGGACGAGCATCCAACAATTTTCCAACATAATTTCCTAATAAACTGATAGTTATATAGAATTACCCTGTCTGTCACGCAGGAGGTCGCGAGTTCGAGTCTCGTCCATCCCGCCACTTTAAAAGC
>ENA-OROD01000642-OROD01000642.1-human-gut-metagenome-genome-assembly--contig:-NODE-642-length-32855-cov-16.201250_pt1 | contig 32855 bp, 28 predicted proteins | sample MGYA00242123_ERZ509038 | MGnify/ENA primary metagenome ERZ509038 (study PRJEB26280, sample SAMEA2338719) | human gut metagenome | biome: human gut; feature: human-associated habitat; material: faeces... | reverse complement strand
TTCCCTAGAGGCCTATTAACAGGGATTAAGGTATGTTCGTGCTTTTTATTGCTAGTTCGTGCTTTTGATAAATTGCCTGCTTTTAAAACAGGCAAAGAAAAAAGGACTACTCCAGCCAAAATCAAGCAATTTATGCCTAAAATAAGCGAAATAGCCTTATAAAATAAAAAAAGGACTGATATTTTTGGTATCAATCCTATTGTTTCAATATGTCTAAAAACCACTAAAAAGATACAATGAAACACCATGAAACTATTTTGAAACTCCCTTTTTTAGCTAATAAAAAAGACTCCTTTTATTTAGATTGGTGTCAAACATAATTGATTATCTCAATCATGCGTACAGCAATCTATTCCCACCCATAGATACTTGAATGCGAAACAACGCCATGACTTAGTGCTATCTAGAAAGAGTTTATTAGCTTATTAATAATATTATATCTTTAGATATAAAAACTAAAAATGCACATTGTCCATATATAACTTTGTTATAAGGAAAATTTTAAAAAAATCTCTATAGGAAAAACTTTTGAGATGTCTATGTAGATTATGTCATAATATAACAAAAACGGCAGCAATTACGCCATCGCATTATCATTAAATGTTGTTTTATTGCAATTTTTTAGTATATGTATAACAAGTTGTAGAACAATTATCTAAAAATCTATGGCAACGTGAAATAATAACAAAATTATCTAGACATTCTCCTAATTCTTCACTCGCAAGAATTCTAGGGGTATGTCCTTCGGGATTTCGTACAGCATTTACAACATACTCAAATAAATGTTTATACCCTAAAAATTCATCTTTATCTGTTCTTTCAGTTAGCTTTAGATTTGGTAAAATTAGCATTGGTTCGTCGGTGCTAAAAACACCATTAATCAGCTTTGTTCCATCTACATTTTGATTAGTTAAATCTCTTATTCGTTGAAATAAACCTTTTGAAGCTTCAAATTGTGCATGAAAATAATCCTTATCTAAATATTCTCTCTTACAATACTTTAAAACCTCCAAATGGACATTTCTTTTTTTAGCTTCATTTTCTAAAGCATTAATTCTTTCTTGAACTTCATCAATAGTAGTAGCCTTTTTTACGATTTTAACTTTACCACTTTTATTAATCTCACAGCCCATAAATAAGAGAACTGAATTAATATCATTTAAAATATCATCATATCTTTTTGAATCAGCAAACCTTGAAGGATCTAATGCTCTCTCTATAAATGAAACAATTTTTAAATCATTATTAGTCCTATGAACTTCATTTATAAAACACTTATAAATCCTTTTAGACTTGCTATCACCAGGAATATAACCCAAGCCAACCGATTTAGATTTTGTCGATATATCTTGAATTGAACATTCAACTAAATATTTATCAATATTTGTATGAGTTAATTCAGGCAGTGTTCCTAATTTATTGGCTAATGCTTCAAGCTTTGCATCTTCTATTATCAACATACTTTTCTAACCTTTCTTTTAAATTCAATCATTAACTTTTCTTCATATTTTGGATGTCTGTAACCAAATTGAAATCATTTCCATCTATTTTGCATAAATATTACGTTGTCTAATTGAATAAATTAAAATATTTTTTTTATTTTCATGTTTATTTCATTTTTTTCACATGTATTATTAAAATAATTAATAAGCCAAGCCATTTTTTTACTCACTGACTCTGTAATGTTTTTACTTTGAAGATTCACCAATATATTTCCAGACAACATGCTCAGTTTATCAAAAGAACTATCTCTATTCTTAGTTATATATGCTTGTAAATAATCATAAAAATATACATTATCGTCATCAAGCGATATAAAAGTATTTTCAATTTTTATATTTTTTAAAACGGAATCATCTACTATTACTCGTGGATAAATAGCTGTTTTGCTTTCAAGTTCATATGCTTTCAAAAGAGCTTGTCCATATACAAAATTCTCGCCAAAATGCAAATTATCAACCACAAATGAGCCTCGTAAAAATAATGCACCAATTTTAAATTGTTCAAACTCAATTTTTTCAATTACTGAAAGAACTTCATATATGGCAATTTCAGGATTTTTCTCATCAATTTCTTCACAAATTGAAATATTATCTGAAAAAATGCGTACCCTGATTTGGCTATGTTTTTCTATTTCACTCATTATATATTTATAAAATATCCACATCCAATCTAACGCCCATCTTGAATCGAATTCAATTTTATTTTTTATGCCAAGCACATCAATAAACGCTACAGCACATTGCTTTTGTATAGGCAAACCATATTCATCGTTCATTTTACACACACTTCCTTCAAGTTTATAGAAAACGATATTTTACATAATACATTCAAAACTAATAACTCCATCTATTTCTTTAAATACAAATAGCATTAGTTTTAAATCCACAAAATCTTCCCTAATTGATGATTCTTCCCAAGGTATATTAATCAATTCTTCAAATTCAAAAGACTTAAATGGCATGGCTTCAGTTGGTCTACCGTTTTTATCAACAGTTATCGTTCTAAATATAATGCCAGCAATTTCCATCTCAGTTGTTGCTTTCTTCTTTCCTGATATACCAAGCATTCTTTGAGCAGTCATAAAATTTAATTGCTTTAATATCATTTAGAGCAACCCTAAAACCGCCAACTCCTGCAAAAAATTCAATAACAGTCTTTTCCATTATTTATTAGTCTCCTTTTCAAATTTGATGTTCTTTTCTTTACAGTAAAGTTCAAACGCATACTCAGCCTTTTTAGTAGGTGAAACTTTACCTAATTCCCATCTATTTATTGTTTGAAATGCAACACCTAATTCTTTAGCTAATTCCATCTGAGATATATTTAATTTTGCTCTAACATATAATACTTTTTCTTTAAATTCCATGATATTTCCTCCATATGACCAAATTATAACATATTATACCATTTATACGCAAAAAAATCTACTGATTAAACTTATTTTATGTGTTGATTATTTTATAAAACCTTTCGTGCAGCAATCGTGTACCATTCGTGTAAAATTCAACCTTTCATATAATCTTACCTAGGCTCATTGATTTTCAGAAAATAAAAAATAGGTAATTCCACTGCCAGTGAGTATTGAACCCTAGCAAAATTACCTAAAAATAAAGAAAAAAGTGCTGATAATCAGCATTTCTACTATATCAGCACTGTAGTCTTTTAATGGCGGAAAATGGGGGATTCGAACCCCCGCAGCTGTTACACCCTAATGGTTTTCGAAACCATCCTCTTCAACCGCTTGAGTAATTTTCCATATATCTTCAACATTTTTAAGAAAGTGTTGAAGATATAGATGTTTTTGTATTAAGAATATATGTAACATAACTTGCCACAACTATTTTTATTAAATCTGGTAATATAAATGGTACTACAGCAACAGCTAAAGTAGAAGCTAAGTTATTATTACTTTCTACCATATACCAAATGCTACCAAATAAATAACAGAATATTGTTCCAACAATCATAGCAATAGGATACATCCAAAGTTTATTCTTATTATTTTTTAATAAAAGTGAGATAGCCAGACCCATTAAAATGTATCCAAATATGTATCCACCAGTATACCCTAATAGTATGCTGAATCCGCCCCTAAAACCAGAAAATACTGGAAGGCCAACAGCTCCTATAACTATATATACAAGAATAACTAATATTGTGTTATGCCATACCAATAAAGAAGCAATTATATATATTGCAAAAGTTGCAAGCGAAATAGGTATTACACCGATTGGAAATGATACTGGTGCAAGGATGCATAAGCATGCGGCTAAAAGGCCAATTAATGTTATTTTTTTTACTTTCATGTTTCACCTCTATTGTTAGATAAAAAGCAGGTACATTAGTACCTGCTTTGTTTTTTATCCAAAAATACTTAATAATAATCCTGCAGCAACAGCACTACCGATAACACCGGCAACGTTTGGTCCCATTGCATGCATCAATAAGTAATTTGACTTATCTTCTTCAAGACCAATCTTGTGGACTACACGAGCGGCCATTGGTACAGCAGATACACCGGCAGCACCAATCATAGGGTTGATCTTACCACCAGATAATTTAGACATCAATTTACCAACTAATACACCACCAGCAGTAGCAAAACTAAATGCTATCATACCAAGTAGTAATATCTTAGCAAAGTTAATTGCTTGGTTAAGTTCAGATAACATTGCGGTTGCACCAACAGCAAGTCCTAAGAAAATAGTGATTGCATATAACAATGTTTTTGCAGCAGCATCAACTAAGTTAGGAACACAACCAGATTCTTTAATTAAGTTACCTAACATAAGCATACCGATTAAAGCAGCACAAGAAGGAATTAGAATAATTACAACTACCATTACTACGATAGGGAATAAAATCTTTTCACGTTTAGAAACTTTTCTTGTTTCAACCATCTTGATTTGACGTTCTTCTTTTGTTGTAAGTGCTTTAATAATTGGAGGTTGAATAACTGGAACAAGTGCCATGTATGAATATGCAACAACCGCAATTGATGCACATAACATTGCACCACCATCAGCGCCATTCAATAATTTATTAGATAAGAAGATAGCTGTAGGTCCATCAGCACCACTAATGATACCAATTGATGAAGCTTCTAATGCATTAAATCCAAGAAGAATAGCTCCAAGGAATGTAATGAAAATACCAAGTTGAGCAGCAGCGCCTAAAAGTAAACTACTAGGTCTAGAAATTAGTGGTCCAAAGTCAGTTGTTGCACCTATTCCAAGGAAGATAAGTGGAGGAAAGATTTCCCATTCAATACCTTTGTGGAAAGAATACAATAGACCTAAAGCTTCACCATTTGATCCATCGTTATATAGAGATGGAGCTAAGTTTACTAATAGCATACCAATTCCAATAGGGATTAATAGATAAGGTTCAAAGCCTTTTGCAATTGCAAGGTAAATTAATACACAAGCGACGATAATCATTATTACACGTAGTAAAAAGCTTGTTAAATCGAATGAACCATCATTTAAAAATCCCATTTGTTTATAGAAATTTTCAAATAATTCGCCAATCATATTTATTACCCGATTATTGCTAATAATTTACCGTTTTCTACAGCGTCACCTTTAGATACAGTGATTGATTTAACAACACCACCATTTGGAGCAACTACTTCATTTTCAAGTTTCATAGCTTCTAAGATGAATAATACATCACCAGCATTAACTTGTTGTCCAACTTTTACTTTAACTTCAAGAATAGTTCCAGCCATTGGAGCATTTAACTTGCAACCTTCACCACTTACAACTGGCGCAGCAGCTTTTGGTTGTTCAGTTTTAGCAGGTGCTTCAATTTTAGCACTTGATTCAGAAACACTTTCTAATTCTACTTCGTAAACTTTACCATTTACTTTAACTTTATATACTTTCATAATTACACTCTCCTATTTAATTTCTTTTATTGAAACGACACGAACATTTTCGCCTGTTTCTTCATGATAGTCAATTGTAGCAACTAAGGCTGCAGCCATCATATCATCATCTTTAATATCTTCCATTGTTAATGCTTTTTCAGCTTTTGTAGCAGAAGCTTGTTGTTGAACTGGTTTTTCTTTTGGAGCAACAAACTTTAATAATGTTACAATTCCCCAAAGTAATGCAAGCATTAAGAATACTATAATAATACAAACAAGTGTTACTAATGCAGCATCACCAAATGTGATGAAACGCGCATAAAGTACATTGGCTTCAGTTGAAGCATTTGTTGTAACTCTTGTACCTTGTTTTAATTCTTCAGTTGAATACCATCCGGCAAATGTTAATCCATCTTCAACCATTGCGGGGAATGAATATTTACCAGTTATATCTTTTTTGCTATTTTCAACATAAATTAATTCGTATTTACCAGCAGGAGCAATTGATCCTTCACGGTAAAGAATTGCACGTTTAGAACTTTCTTCAAGTTGATAATATCCTACAAAAGTGCATCCTTCTTTTTCAGTAGCAACAATTGGAGTATTAGCAATTAAATATACTTCTTTTGTTTCATATTGTTTCTTTTGTTTACAACCAGTAAATGTTAATGCTACAACAGCTAACATTAAAACTGTTAAAATTCTAATAAATTTTTTCATATTTTACCTACCCAATTACTACATCAAATTCTACTACTTCGTCTTCATCCTTTTTAGGATTATTACGAGCTTCTAAGAATTTTACTGCAACATTTTCAAATAATGCGCAAGATAATACATCTTCATCAGATTTTACTATATCTTTGTATTTTTCTTTCATTGCTTCAAATTCTGGAGCGATATCATCAGCAGGACGATATGTAATTACTGGAGCATCACCAATAATCTTTTTACGAATTTCCTCGTTTACTGGAGCAGGTGCTGCACCATATTTTCCCTTTAGATAATCTTTTATTTCGGCAGGGCACATCTTATAACGTTCACCGCTAATTACATTCATAACTGCTTGTGTACCCACCATTTGTGAAAGTGGAGTTACTAGTGGAGGATAACCAAGGTCTTTACGAACGCGAGGTATTTCGTTTAATACTTCTTCGTATTTATCCATAGCACCTTGACCTTTTAATTGACTCATTAAGTTAGATAACATACCACCAGGTACTTGATATTTCAAGATATTTGGATTAGTAGTCAATGCTTTTGGATTTAAACCACCATTAGCAAGGAATCTGTCTTTTACAACAGTTAGTTTATCACATGCTTGTTTTAAATAATCTAAGTTTAATTCAGGATCGTATTTTGTTCCTTGTAATACATATTCTAAAGCTTCAGTACAAGGTTGGCTAGTACCACCAGAAAGAGGAGATAAAGCAGTATCTACGATATCTACACCTGCTTCAATTGCACGCATTACTGTCATTTCAGCAACACCACCTGTACAGTGAGTATGTAATTCAAGTGGAAGTTTAACACTTTCTTTAATTCTTGTTACAAGTTCGTATGCGGCATTTGGAAGTAAAACACCAGCCATATCTTTAATACAAATTGAATCAGCACCCATCTTTTCTACTTCTTTTGCTAAATTAACATAATAGTCAATTGTGTGTACTGGACTAGTTGTATAAGATAATGCGATTTGGCAATGACCACCAAATTGTTTTTTATACTTATTTGTAGCATCTACAGCACTCTTTAAATTACGTAAATCATTCAATGCATCAAATACTCTTATAATATCTATTCCGTTTTCTAATGATTTTTCAACAAATTTTTCTACTAATTCATCAGAATAATGGCGATATCCTAAAATGTTTTGACCTCTAAATAACATTTGTAATTTAGTATTTGGACAAGCTTTACGAATAGCACGTAATCTTTCCCATGGATCTTCATTTAAGAATCTTAGGCATGCATCAAATGTTGCACCACCCCAAACTTCTAAAGCATAGTATCCGGCTTTGTCTAATAAAGTAGCTACTGGAAGAATATCTTCAGTTGTTAGACGAGTTGCAAGTAATGATTGATGTCCGTCTCTTAAACAAGTATCAACAATTTTTACACCCATTTTATTACTCCTTTTCTATTTATTTTTTGTTTGGTTTCCTTAGTTGAAAAAAAGCAAAAAGTTACAGATGTATAACTTTTTGCGTATTTACGTTTTGTGTGAATATTCGCGTATTTCATATATACATCATGCATATATCTTTAGTATTTTTTTGATACTTGAAAAAAACCAAATTTTTCATAGTTATTATACCACACCTAATTTTTTAATTCAATGTAATTGCTTGCGTTTAAAAAGGTCTATGATATACTCATAGACCTTTTATAACTATTTATTTAAAGCTTGTGATACAGCAACTGCTACTGCTACTGTGGCACCAACCATTGGGTTGTTACCCATACCGATTAAGCCCATCATTTCAACGTGAGCAGGTACAGATGAACTACCAGCAAATTGTGCATCTGAATGCATTCTTCCCATTGTATCAGTGAAACCATATGAAGCAGGACCTGCAGCCATGTTATCTGGATGAAGTGTTCTACCAGTTCCACCACCTGATGCTACTGAGAAGTATTTTTTACCCATTTCGATACATTCTTTCTTATATGTTCCAGCAACTGGATGTTGGAAACGAGTTGGGTTAGTTGAGTTACCAGTAATTGATACGTCAACACCTTCATAATGCATAATTGCAACACCTTCACGTACATCATCAGCACCATAGCAGTTAACTAATGCACGTTCACCGTTTGAATATTTTGTACGGCTTAATTCATGTAATTTACCAGTTTTATAATCGAATTCAGTTTCAACATAAGTGAAGCCGTTGATACGAGAAATAATTTTAGCTGCATCTTTTCCAAGACCATTTAAAATTACACGAAGTGGTTCTTTTCTTACTTTATTAGCTGTTTTAGCGATACCAATTGCACCTTCAGCTGCAGCAAATGATTCATGACCAGCTAAGAATGCAAAACACTTAGTTTCTTCTGAAAGTAACATTGCGCCAAGGTTACCATGTCCTAATCCAACTTTACGGTCATCTGCAACTGACCCTGGAATACAGAATGATTGAAGTCCTACACCAATATACTTAGCAGCATCACTAGCACTCTTTGCATTGTTCTTTAAAGCAATTGCAGCACCAACTATGTAAGCCCAGCATGCATTTTCAAAACAAATAGGTTGAATACCTTTTACTGTATTATATACATCAATACCTGCAGCATCACAAATAGCTTTAGCTTCTTCAATTGAAGCAATACCATTTTCATTTAATGCTTTATTAATTTGATCTATTCTTCTTTCGTAGTTCTCAAATAATGCCATTATTACTGCCTCCTATTCTTGACGTGGATCAATATATTTAGATCCCTCAGCAAATCTACCATATGTTCCCATAGCTTTTTTAACTGCTTCATCAGCATTTAATCCTTTCTTTAAGAAATCAGTAAATTTACCTAAATTTAAATATTCGTATCCGATAATTTGATTTTGATCATCTAATGCTAAACGAGTAATGTATCCTTCAGCAAGTTCTAGATATCTTGGTCCTTTTGCTTTTGTACTATACGCAGTACCAACTTGGCTTCTTAAGCCTTTACCTAAATCTTCAAGACCAGCACCGATGTTTAATCCACCTTCAGAGAATGCAGATTGTGTACGACCATAAATTATTTGTAAGAATAATTCACGCATTGCAGTATTGATAGCATCACATACTAAGTCAGTATTAACTGCTTCTAATACAGTTTTACCAACGATAGCTTCACTTGCCATTGCTGCTGAGTGAGTCATACCAGAGCAACCAACAGTTTCAATTAATGCTTCTTCAATAATACCATTTTTAACATTTAATGTTAATTTACATGCGCCTTGTTGAGGTGCACACCATCCAATACCATGTGTAAACCCATTGATGTCTTTTATTTCACGTGAATATGTCCATTTGCCTTCTTGAGGAATTGGAGCACAACCATGACTTGCACCAACTTTAACACTACACATTTCTTCGACTTCTTTTGTATAGTTCATGTTCATGTTTCTTTCTCCTTTATTTGACATTTATAAGCTATATTATTATAACCGAAATATAAGTTTTTTTCAAATATTAAGTTTTTTTATTTAATTACTTTAAGTATAAATAGATATATATACCAAGCCATTGAACAATTGCACCCGCTAATACAAAGAAATGCCAAATAAAATGTGATACTTTTTTATCTATGAAAAATGGAATTATACCTAGTGTATAAATTATACCTCCTCCTAAGATGTATAAAAACAAATTGAAATCATTAACAAACATTTTAGGAACAAATATTAATGCACTCCATCCTAGAATAAAATATAAAGGGAAATGAATAAATTTTAATCTTGTTGGTCCGAATACCGCAACAAGAGTAACACCTGTTATTATTATAATCCATTGAATAATAACAAAAATAGTTCCATATATTCCACCTATATAGCACAACAATATTGGCGCAAAACTAGCACCTATTAGTAAATATATTGATGAATAATCAAACCTTCTAAATATTCTTTTTACCTTGCTGCCATACGGAAATGCATGATAAAGAGTACTCATTGTAAATTCAAAAAATAATCCTAAAAAATAAATCGTTGAAGCAATATATTCATTTACCGTATTTGAGTGAATCAACATTAAAACATAAAAGACTATTGATAGAATAGAACCAATTCCATGTGTTACTGAATTACCTATTTCTTCTAATACTGTCCTATATGGTGGATTAACTATTTGTTTTTCTTTGCTTTCTAAATCAATTTCACTTATATACTGATTTCGTAAATTTTTTCTAATGTTTTTGTAATTATTCTTTAATTCTTTTTTTGAAAGTCTGTATTGTTTTTTATGAGCCTTTTTATTTAATCGATAAGTTTTCTTTGTCATAGTCATTCTCCTTTTTGCAATTTAATTATAGATTAGTATTATTATTTTTACAACCTCCTTTTTGTTTTTTTACTATCTAGTAAAAAAAGATAAAAGAGAGTTATTTTTTATAACTCTCCTTTAAGTAGAATTCAATTATCTTTAAACAAAAATGGTTATTTTGATAAATCCAAACTTGTTGGATCTAAAAGTCGCATAATACGACGATAATTTGCTACGAATGCCCATTCGTCAAATTCTTCACTACTCATTCCATCTTTTAATGCTTGATAGTAGTATTGTGCTGTTAATTCTAAATGTTCATTATTATTAATGTAGAATTTACCATCTTTTATATATGAGAAATTACCTAGATCAATTGACAATTTTATTGTTGGTTCTTCTATAGAAATACTTTCTTCAAATAAGTAATTTATTGATATATGAAATTCTTCAGTTATATCATTGCCAACTCTTTCTTCTTCATCTATTCTAAATGTTCCTGTAGCGATTATAGTATCTATATCTGCTAATTTCTCATAATCTTCTTTAGAGATAGTTACAAATATATTATAATTACTATTTAGTTCTTCAAGTGTTACACATTCTGTAGTTTTTCCTGGTTTTGCAGATTGAACATAATATTTTGCTTCGCCTTTATTCTTGTCTAAAGCATACGTTCTTTCAATCATTATTGGAACAATATATTTTCCTGTTTCTTCATCATATGTTGCTTTTTCTTTTAGTAGTTTATATTTTGCAACACTATCCAAAACTGGCATATATGGTGATCCACCAAAACTACAATAATTTACTTTTTCGTATTTGCATCCATCCATTTCTGAAAATTTATTCAAAAAGTAATTTTTGCCAAGTATCTCAAAAATGAATTTATTACAGTATGCACAAGTATAAATTCCCAATTCACTCATTACATACTTATGTTGTAATTTTTCGCCTTCTGTTGCTCCGCATCTTGAACATGTTTTTGGTGCTTGACATGTCGCTTCTTGGAATGTGTGTCCCAATGCTTCTCCCTCTGCTGCTCCACATCTTGTGCATGTTTTTGCTTGTGTACATGTCGCTTCTTGGAATGTGTGTCCTAATGCTTCTCCTTCTGTTGCGCCACACTTACTACATGTTTTTGCTTGTGTACAAGTTGCTTCTTGAAATGTGTGTTCACATCCTTTTTTAGTTTCTTTTTTACAAGAAACTAAAGTCGTTATCATTATAAGTATTAATATTAAGAAAATCTTTTTTTTCATCTCGTTCCCCTCTTTTTCTTTTTTTAACATTGTGGTAGAAATTATTTATGAAAAATTCATTTTAATGATTGAATATTATTTATATGCCCATTTTTACTTGTAATTTATCATTTCAAAAATACATTTATCTAACAACTATTGTAATTGTAGTTACGTATCTTGCATTATATTTGTAAACACCAGTTATTGTTACAGTTCCAACACCCTTTCCAATTATTGTACCATAACTACTAACATATGCAATACTTGAGTCACTTGATGTCCAGTTATAGTTTTGTAATATCGTAGAAGGTGCGTCACTCATCAAGGAAATTATTCTCGTGTATCCGCACATCAAATCTGTTCCACCTGGTAATCCTAAACCTTGCTTAACATATGTTCCAACACCAGTGTCAGTACCTTGATCAGTACTTATTTCAAAATTTACAATATCTTGTCTCTCATCTTCAAATACTTCGACTACAACATAACTAGATTCACCAGTCGAATTAGTAGCAGTAATAACTGCAATACCTGGTTTAATTGCTAGTATAGTACCATAACTACTAACCGTAGCAATAGTATCATCAGAAGAAGTCCATACATAATCTAATCTAGACAAAGTTGGTGCGTTCGAGCCTAAATATGCACATCTAGTGAATCCTTTTGTAATTGTATTTCCATTATTTAATCCACCATTAAGTCTTACTTCAGTTCCTAAGTATGCTGGATCTCTGTCTTCAGGATCCAATATTATGTCAAAATCATGTTTAACATCCATATTATAATTTATTGTCATTGTATTTTTGCCATTTAAAATTACTATTATAAAATCTTCATAAATATTCGTATCATATGATAGTTGGATTGTAGAATTAAGACTTGTTAATGTTTTGATATCACAATATTCTATAAATGACTCAGTTTTTAATTTTTTTATAATTAAAACTTGTTGAGATTCATTATCATCAATGTCAGGAATAGTTAGAGTTATGCGCAAACTTCCTATTAAAGCTGTTTTTACATAATTTGTTTCATCACCAGACATATTGCTTAGTAAAACAGTTTTTGATAATGAGCTATCTCCAAATGCTGGTACTTGTCCACGAATTCTTTTAATTTTTAATGTACAGTTTATGTTTGAATACATATAGCCTACTCTTAATCGATATGGATTTTTTACATTCATAGAAGAATCTCTAGTTGAATCTAAGTAAACAAACATACTTTTTTCATTATCTTTACTTCTAGCTTCATCATCTATATATTTGCATTTTTTTACAATGTTATTGTTATAATCGTACAACTCAATAGTATTTTTAGGCAATTGTTGAATATTTTCATTAAAAATTAATTCAATTTGATACCATCCTACATAAGGTACATCTAAGCTTATAAAGCTTGAATATTCTGATATATTTAATTCAACCTCTTCTTCAGAATCTATTAAACTTAATGAATGCTTTGCGCTATTTTTTTGTGTAGAAACACTATAATCAATCCAGTTATTTATGTTTTTATTTGATAGATTCATAAATATTACCACTAATTCCTCATCTGCTTTAAGATCAACCGCATCTACCCTTATTGTAATGCGACTTTCGTTAGTGGATATTTTTTTTACAATAGGTGCAAGATTACCTCTCTTTTTTACAGTGTATATAGCGTAGTCTTTCGATAATGGTTCATTCAATGTTAAAGTTAAGTACATACTATCATTTGCAACGACTGATTTACCAGTAAACATAATATATTGAGCAGAATATTTTTTCAATTCTAGTGAATTTACATTGCTCTCTATTTTTTCATTTCCAGTTATTTGCATTTTCCAATATTCTGTATAATAGTTATCAATAGATGTAACATACAAATTAGGAAATTTTCTATAAACTTGATACTCTTCAAGTAATGCGCTTAATGTCGTATCATATAATGTAGGTACATATTCATATGTATAATATAAATTATTTATGTCAAAATTATTGATTAATTGTTTTATAAAATCATATGTACCAAATTTTTCATACAAAAATATATTGAAAAGTAGTGCTCCATATTCATAACTTAAATCATATGTTGTAGGTGGAACTAGTTCTAAATCACTTTTTATATAACTATTATCAATACTGGTTCCATCATTATAATCATAACAACATAGTATTCTATTTGTATTTGCATCTTTTATCAAAGAATTTTTTAAATTTAAATATTTACCACAATAATATAATCCCATAAAACTAGCAAGAGATTCGTGAATAAGAGCATTTAATATTCCATTCATATTTATTATCGCATGGAAATATTCATGTGCACAAACTTCTTTTAAAAATTCATTGAAATAACTACCAACTATATCACTATTATTAAAATTATAGCGTAAATTTATAGTTATGTCAGATCTGTAAAAGAAATGTTTAGAATCTATCATTTCATAGCTTTGATTTTCTGTCTTAGCGCCTAATATTTTTGTTGATAATTTGTTAATAGTTTCATCATGATATATATTCAATGTAATATTATAAACATTAGGTATTTCTTTATTTGTATCTGCTGCTTGTTGAAATCCTAAAACATTTACAAAATAGTTCTCGGCTTCTATCATATCATTGGCAATTTGTCTCGCGATAATCATTGTTCTATCATTTATAGTTTGATTTTCACTTGGCGTATATGATACTTTGAATCGTCCTATTTTTATAAATGGTAGTTCATCTTCATTTGTAATTTCTTCTTCAGTTAATAATTGATTTTTAGATTTGTTTACTAAATAATTTGTTTTTTTAATTTTACTCACTATTTTTTCTTTTTCAAAATCAGATAATTTAGAGATGTCCTTACTATTATTAATAATATATTTTTCACCACTAACCTGTAGTTTTGCAGTATAGTTTAATTTGTCGCAATATTGATTAATTGTTTCATCTGAATATGACATCTCTAATTTATAATCTGCAAATAATTCACGCCCATTAAATGCAAAAAATTTTGCAGTACCATTTCCTTCATTGTCTATATCTATTTCAATATCATTAATTTCAGCTATTATGAACTCTGCTATTGGACTATAATTGTTTAAGAATACATTCTTACATATTACTCCATAATTGCTAGGAAGACTATCCATATTTATAGATACAGAATAATTATCGCTTTCTCCTATAAAATGGTATTCACCATCTGTAGAAAAGTACGCACTATGAGAATATGTTTCGAAATATTCTTTCATGCCTATTTCACCATTTTCCACTTGATTAAATATGTCAATCCCAATTTTAGAAAAATCCACATTCTTATCACTTACTATTTTTACCATATAATTATTTTTTGTTACTTCATGTAGATTATTTGCCAGTGTTACGTTTTTGCTTTTAAAAATAAATAGTGTTGTTACAAAAATTGTTGTTAATAAAAAAGTTAAAATTTTTTTCATATACCCTCCTTGAACGAGGGCAATTTATTAAAATACAACTCATAGTGCAGAAATATATCCCCCGTTATCTATTATTTTTTACTATAATGTATAATTTTTTTATTATTTTGTTAAGTCAGTGTTTGTTGGATCTAAAAGTCGCATAATACGACGATAATTTGCTACGAATGCCCATTCGTCAAATTCTTCACTACTCATTCCATCTTTTAATGCTTGATAGTAGTATTGTGCTGTTAATTCTAAATGTTCATTATTATTAATGTAGAATTTACCATCTTTTATATATGAGAAATTACCTAGATCAATTGACAATTTTATTGTTGGTTCTTCTATAGAAATACTTTCTTCAAATAAGTAATTTATTGATATATGAAATTCTTCAGTTATATCATTGCCAACTCTTTCTTCTTCATCTATTCTAAATGTTCCTGTAGCGATTATAGTATCTATATCTGCTAATTTCTCATAATCTTCTTTAGAGATAGTTACAAATATATTATAATTACTATTTAGTTCTTCAAGTGTTACACATTCTGTAGTTTTTCCTGGTTTTGCAGATTGAACATAATATTTTGCTTCGCCTTTATTCTTGTCTAAAGCATACGTTCTTTCAATCATTATTGGAACAATATATTTTCCTGTTTCTTCATCATATGTTGCTTTTTCTTTTAGTAGTTTATATTTTGCAACACTATCCAAAACTGGCATATATGGTGATCCACCAAAACTACAATAATTTACTTTTTCGTATTTGCATCCATCCATTTCTGAAAATTTATTCAAAAAGTAATTTTTGCCAAGTATCTCAAAAATGAATTTATTACAGTATGCACAAGTATAAATTCCCAATTCACTCATTACATACTTATGTTGTAATTTTTCGCCTTCTGTTGCTCCGCATCTTGAACATGTTTTTGGTGCTTGACATGTCGCTTCTTGGAATGTGTGTCCCAATGCTTCTCCCTCTGCTGCTCCACATCTTGTGCATGTTTTTGCTTGTGTACATGTCGCTTCTTGGAATGTGTGTCCTAATGCTTCTCCTTCTGTTGCGCCACACTTACTACATGTTTTTGCTTGTGTACAAGTTGCTTCTTGAAATGTGTGTTCACATCCTTTTTTAGTTTCTTTTTTACAAGAAACTAAAGTCGTTATCATTATAAGTATTAATATTAAGAAAATCTTTTTTTTCATCTCGTTCCCCCTTTCATTTAATATTTTTTGTAGAAATTATAATGATAATCAATGTCGAAAAATGTCGAATATGTCGATGTATCCATAAGTCTTGACATTTTTGACGATTGACAAATATATTTTAACATATATTATGCTTTTTGTAAAGACATTTTGTAATTTTAGTACTTCAATAATATATTATGTATAAATGTATTTAAGTTGCATTTTATTAGATAAAGCAAAAAAATCTGTAAATGAGATACTTCTCAATTTACAGATTTTTTATATTACATAATATTATTTTCTTTTGGCAATCATACTAGTTCCAGTCATTTCTACTGGTTTAGTTATGCCTAATAAATCTAACATTGTTGGAGCAATGTCACCTAAATTACCTGTTTTTCTTAATTCTACATTTTCATTAGTAATTAAGAATGGTACTGGATTTGTTGTATGAGCAGAGAATGGGTTATGATGTTCATCCCAAATCATATCAGCATTACCATGGTCAGCAGTTAATACCATTGTGCCACCAACTTTCATAATTGCATCATATACTCTACCAACACAAGTATCAACAGTTTCTACTGCTTTTACTGCAGCATCAAATACAGCTGTATGACCTACCATATCACAGTTAGCATAGTTTAAAATGATAGTATCATATTTTTCTGATAATATTGCGTCAACTACTTTATCAGTTACTTCATAAGCACTCATTTCTGGCTTTAAATCATAAGTAGCAACTTTAGGAGAAGGTACTAAAATACGATCTGCACCTTTTAACTCTTTATCTACACCACCATCAAAGAAATATGTAACATGAGCATATTTTTCAGTTTCTGCTATTCTTAATTGTTTTAATCCTAGATTAGAAATAACATCACCATACATATTATCTAATTCTTGTAATCCAAATGCTACTTCACCTTTTACTTTTTCAGAGTATAACATCATTTGTACAAAGCATAAGTTCTTGAATTCTACATATCTTTGTAAGCTTCCCTTTTCACCAGTTGCTTCTTTTGGATTTGTTAATGCAACACTAATTTGAATTGCTCTGTCAGGTCTAAAGTTAGCAAATATTACTGAATCATTTTCTTCAATTGTGCAACCTTTAGTAACAATGTAAGGTTTAACAAATTCATCAGTTATACCTTCTTTATAGCTTTCATCAATTCCTTCTAATAAACCTTTAACTGGCGCATCACCAAACACTAATGCATTATATGCAAGTTGGGTACGATCATAGTTACGGTCTCTATCCATTGCGTAATATCTACCACATACTACACCTAGTTCAACACCCTTTTCGCGTGCTTCACTCAATTGTGTAAGATATTGTTTTGCGGAAGTTGGCGGAACATCTCTACCATCTAAGAATGAATGAACAACTACTTTCTTTACTCCGCGTTCGATTGCTTTATTCATTAAGTATATTATGTGATTTATATGTGAATGTACACCACCATCTGACATTAATCCCATAATATGTAAAGTAGAATTATTATTTATTGCATGTTTAATTGCGTTATCAATTGCAGGCATAGTATCAAGTTTATGTTCACGACAAGCAATATTTACTCTTGTTAATGATTGGAAAACAATTCTACCTGCCCCAATATTTAAGTGACCTACTTCACTATTTCCCATTTGTCCATCAGGTAAGCCTACAGCTTCACCAGATGCACCAATCAATGTGTGAGGATACTTTGCGAATAGTTTGTCTAGATTAGGCTTTTTAGCTGCTGCTATTGCATTACCATCAGTTTCTTTTCTAATTCCAAAGCCATCCATAATAACTAACATTACTAATTTTTTTTGACTCATTTTTCTTATACCTCTTCTTAACATTTATTATATTACTTTATTTTAGTTTTTTCTAGTTTTTAGACTTTTCTTTTTGATTTTCAAAATTTGCGTTAATCAATACCTTATTATACAAAGTATGTATTATTGTTGTTGAAAGTGGCCACCTTACTAGCTGTACTAATAATCTTAATGGTAGACCTGCTAATACTCTTTCAACACTTTCAAAATATGTGTATAAATATATGCTATTAATAGTTGTTTCGAGTAGGCAAGTTATCAACACAGTAATTCCAAGTGGAATAAATTTTATATTTTTTTTGAAAAATAATCCACCGCTTATTCCCCAAACTACACAAGTTAAGGTCATTATAGCTGAAAACGGATAACTTGAAAAACAAAAGCCATATATGAGATCGGCACCAAGTGCACAAATTCCCCCATAAATGGGACCTCCAACTATTCCCGCAAAAAATATTGGAATATTCCAAAGACTAATACGAAAACTATTATTACCTATTGATAGGAATGATTTTAGGACGATACCTAGTGCCATCATGATTGCTAGGAAGACTAACTTTTTGGTGTTAATTTTTAACATTTTATCGCATCCTTTCATAATCATCATATATATTATATCAAAGTTTAAAAAAGTGCTATTTAAATAGCACTTTTTATTTATTAATTCTTTTTGCTTCGATATATATACAAACATGAACATAGCGTAGTTACCATTGCAATAATTGTCGCTATGCTAGATTTTTTACAATTACTCTTTACTGTTGTATAGTTATCAGTATAACTTTCTGAACATCTATTACATCTATGAATTGTATAACCATCTTGTTGTTTAGTTGGATTAATTATAATAATATGATAATCGTGACCAAGTGCAGGAATTTCTTCATAAGTTGTGTAATCACATCTGGAACATGTTTGATATGCATAATGGCCAATATTTTCACAAGTTGCTTGAAGTGCTTCATGGTTAATAATGTCATGACCTAATGCTTCAATTTCTCTTTCATTGGTTATTGTATGGCATACTTCACATTCAATTATTTCTTTTCCTGAATCTACACATGTAGCTGGTTCAGAAATTATCCAATCTGATTCTTTATGTGGTAATTTTGCTTTTTCATTAGCTTGATAACTATTTTGACATCTTGTACAACTATAAAGTGTATAACCTTTACTTTCACATGTTGGTGGAACAACCGTTTCTACATAATTATGCATCAATATAGGTAGTTCTTTATATGTTGTATAATCACAATTTTTACATGTGTCATATGCTTCATATCCTGTCTTGATACATTCGGCAGGTTTACCATCGTGATGAACAAGTTCATGTGGAAGTTTATCTTCAGTTTGTATTATTTGAACATCTTTACATACGCTACATTCATCATAAATTGCACCGGCTTCTTTACAAGTAGCTTTTTTGGTTTTTCTTTCATAATTATGACCATTAGCTGTACCTACTACTTCATTACAGTATCTACAAGTTTTAGGAGTTGTACATGTTGCTTCTATATAATCATGGCTACCTACATCGCCTACTTCATCGCCACATCTAAAGCATTTAGAAGGACTTAAACAAGTAGCTGGTAAATAGTAGTGTCCCAAAGCCTCTCCTTCAGTTGCGCCACAATCTGTACATGTTTTAGGAGCTGTACATGTTGCTTCTTTGAAATTATGGAATTCATAATCATCATTATAGTAGAAGACTACTTTTTTTACAACATATAGTGCACTTTCTTGGTTATAACCACTTAGATATGTAGGACCATTGTAATTTATATTTGTTAAATCAACACTCACAACAGAATCAGTTGTCCATCCACCTCTTGCATTTATCATATTAGTATAGGCTATACTATCTTTTAAGTCTAAAGGCATTCCGTGATATCCAAATGAATAATTACTATTTTTAAAACCAATTACTGATTGAACGCCATCTTTATTAGAAATGAAACTTTGATCAGTTGAATAATATATATCTGCTCTTTTATAATTACTAAAATCAATTTGGCCTAAATCTAAAACATAATTGTATTCTGCTCTAAAGCAAGGTTGATAAATACCAGCCTCCGGCCAAGTATCCCTTAAACCAGCTTGATTAGAATATCTTGACATTTCAACCGTATTAGTTTTATTTACCTTATCAATTGTGCCATCAACAGTTCCTTTATTAATCATTACTGTTGCAACATCACATACACCACCATTTGGTGTTTTAGCACTAATAATAATGCGATGAGTTCCTTTAGTAAGTTTTGTAGTATCAATTTGACCTTCAAAACCTATTTTAGTAGGATCACATACTTGATAATTAGTAAACTTATCATATATATCATATCTTGCGACAGTTGAAAGTGGATATTGTTCAGTTATTTTATCATCAACAATATAGAAGAAACTTTCAATTCCTCTTTCATCTAATGCAAGCCCAGATACATCTATTAAAGTATTTTCATTACTTGTTACAAAATATGAAACAGTAGCTTTACTGTTCTTATATGTACCGCCTTCTTGGTCTAATTTAACAATTGAATTTGTTGCTCTTTCTAATAAGCAATACCAGTCAACTGACATATATTGAGAATTTTTCAAAATATCTTCGCTAAGCCATGTGCCATAAGGATATGAATATCTTTTACTTGCATTAGCAGCACAGTCATATACACAATATGTATTATTTGCTTCATTGTAACCAACAATTGCAATAAAATGTCCATATACGTGAGCAATAACGGTTCCACCTTTTTTTAAGTGTGCTTTTACATCTGGTCTAGTAATAGTTCCATCTCGACCAGCACTAGTTACTTTAAAACCATATTTTTTTTCATATGCTTGTAATTGATTATACAAAACCCATCTTGCGGTACCACCACCAATTGAGCCATTGTATGCATCAATCGAATAAGCGTATTTAGCAAGATTAGTTGGTTCTATAAAATTACCAGTTAAATAGTTTACCGCATTCGTTAATGACAATAGTCCACAACCACTTGTGGCAATTGAACTACCACCAATTACAAAACTACTCCATAATCCTTTTGCTTGTTGATAACACTCAGGTGTGTTAAATACAGCCTCTTCTTCACCACTAGCATATACTACCTCTTTACTTTCAATATTGCAAAATGCAAAAGAGCACATTGCTAATATTGTTATAATGAATCCGATTATTTTTTTCATAACATACCTCTATCTTTACAGGTATATTATATCATTATTCGCTATTTTTAGCAAGAAATAAATTACTATTGATACTTCATTTTGTCTTTTTGTTCAAAAATAATCTTTAAAGCACTTTTTTCTAATCTTGATACTTGTGCTTGTGAAATACCAAGTTCTTCAGCTATCTCCATTTGTGTTTTGTTATCATAGTATCTACTATATATTATGCCTTTTAAACGACTGTTTAGTTTAGCAATTCCCTCATTAATTATCATTTTGTTTAACTTTTGTTCTTCGGTTTCATAGTCATCCGCAATCTGATCTATCAAATATATTTCATCACCACCATTACTATATATAGGGCTATATATTGAAACCGGGTCCTGAATTGCTTCTAATGCTATGACAACATCAATTGTATCAACATTAAGAGCATCTGCTATTTGTTCAATAGTAGGTTCTTCTCCTTTTTCATTAAAGAATTTTTCTTTAAATTGTAGAGCTTTATATGCAGTATCCTTAACTGAACGGCTTATTCTAACTACTGAATTATCACGTAAATATCTTCTTATTTCACCAATTATCATTGGTACCGCATAGGTAGAAAATTTAACTCCATGAATAAAGTCAAAATTATCAATTGCTTTCATCAATCCCATTGCACCTACTTGAAATAAGTCATCTAAGTCTTCACCACGATTATTAAATTTTTTAATAACACTAAGTACTAGTTTTAGATTACCTTCTACTAACATATCTCTTGCGGATCTATCTCCCGCTTGACTCTTTTTAATTAAATCCATCATTTCCTCTTGAGGAATGACTTTTAATTCAAGGGTATTAACACCTGTTATTTCAACTTTATTTCGCATATTTTCACCTTCCAAAAGGAGTATGCGTTTTTTTGAAAGTTTTTATGCAATTTTAAAAAAGTTGTTAAATATACTTGAATTTTTCATTTAAAATAAAGTCTATTTTTAAGCTATCTTCACTAAGTTTTCTATTTCTTGACGCATTTTATCAATGATGCGTTTTTCTAGTCGAGATATATATGATTGTGATATTCCAAGTTTATCCGCAACCTCTTTTTGGGTGAGTGGTACTTCACCATACAAACCATATCGCATAATTACAATTTCTTTTTCTCTAGGTGTTAATTTATCAATTGCATAGTATAAATTTTTAACATCTTCTTCTTCAGTCATTTTAGTAAGTGCTAAAGTTTCGTTTGAACTTATAATATCTGATAGTATCATTTCATTACCTTCTGAATCTATGCTAAGTACTTCATCTAATGAATATTCTTGTCTAGTTCTTTGGGTTTTCCGTAAATGCATTAATATTTCATTTTCTATACATCTTGATGCATATGTTGCAAGTTTAATATTTTTTTCCATTTTAAATGTTTGAATGCCTTTAATTAAGCCAATAGAACCAATGCTAATTAAGTCTTCCATATTTATCTTTGTTGACTCAAATTTTTTAGCAATAAAAACAACTAGCCGTAAATTATGTTCAATTAACTCATTCCGTGCATCTATGCTACCATTTTTGACCTCTAATAGCAATTTAGCCTCATCTTCTTCAGATAGGGGCTGTGGTAAAACATTATTACTATTTATGTAATAGCATATATTTTTGCCTTTATTAACAAACAATTTATCTAAAAGTTTTTTAAGTAGTTTTATCATTTCATCACCTCTAAGTTATTTTAACAAAATAATACTACTTATTTTGTTATATTATGGGATGAATCAAAAATATTATTTGGTAGAATAGCTTGATATTCTTTGGTATCTATATTGCAAAAGGCGTAATATACATTTAAACTTTTTTTATCAATTACTATTTTAGGTCCTTGATATATTGAAATCTTAGATATGTTATTAACTGTTGATATTTCGATATCAGTTACATATAAAAAAAGTTCATTGTATAAACTTTGACTTAAATAAACTATAGGTACATTTAGATAGTTTGTGTTATTACCAGTATCATACAACCCATTAATTTTTTTATTTTCTATCCTTAAAGAGTATATATTTTTAAAGTGTTTAGCATAACCTTGAATGATATATAAACAAATAACATATATCAAACTTATAATCATTAAAATAATACTTTTAATTTTAAAAACAAATAATGTACCAATAAAAGTCATTGTAAGTAAATAAAAAAGAACTATTTCAATTATCTTTATTTTTATTGATTTATTAGAAAAAGCAATTAAACCAATCAAAACTCCCATTATATATCTAATTGCATAATAGGTTTTATATGGTAAAAAATATAATAACAACATTAAAACCGAAACAATTAAAGCAAGTATCACACGATATACTTTTAGCCTATCATTAAGTAACATTGCAATTGTTCTAATAAAAGCATAATTCACAATTATGGTTGAAAGTATTAATAGATCCCAATATACAATCATCTATATCACCAATAGCTATTATATATTTTTTTATTAGAATATCTTGATGAAAAAAGTAAGATAGAAAAGAAAAAATCTCACAAAATGTGAGATTCTTTAATTAAAATGGATTCATAGGGTTAGTACTATAATCACTAACTGATGTTGGTCCTTGATTTAAAACAAGTTCAGTTTCAACTTTATTTAAGATAGCATAAAGCAAAATGTAGATTGCGGCAGAAACGGCATTAGATAAGACATTAATTACGCCTAAGGCAGTACTACTTGCACTTAAATAAGCAGATATATCCACTCCATAAGCTTCTTTTATCATTTCGGCATATTGTTGTATTGTAGTTTCCCAAGAAGCGATATTCAATATCTTTGAAATGTTATAAAGGGTATTAAGGCCTATAAATATACCCATTATTAGTGAAAATATTTTAGTTACTTTTATATATTTACCATATCTATGTTCACCAGTTTTAGCTGCATCTGCCATACCCTTTAACACTTTTATTAAGTTAACATTATAAATTGTTATGATAACTGTAGCTATTACAAAAACAACTAACACTACTACCATAATCCAACTATATACATATAAAAATAAATCAATTTCCTGTTGATTTCCACCAGATTCAACAAGAATGGTTCTAATAATATCAGTTGCAGATAAAGCATATAGTAATGCAATGATTACTATCCCTAGCAATACCCATAATAAAATTGCGTATACTTTATAAGTTACTGCGATAGCGTTCATTGATTTTTGTAAATCATCACTACCTCTTTTTTTTGCATTAATTGCCAATCCTAAAAATACAGTGAAAAGTACTGGGAATGTTGCATCAAGTGCTAAAGATAAAATATTATTCCCGGCCATTATAGATGATAAAATTGTTAATAATGCATTACATATTAATAAAATAAATAATGCTTTAATTAATTTCTCATCCATAAATTTAACAAATCTGTTTTTCTTTTCCTCCACTGGATTTGTTTGATTTAATTCATTTTGGTTTAATTCGTTTTGATTTTGTTCCATATTATTCCCCTTTTTATCTATTGCTTGTTAGCAATTATATTATAGCATAGTGATTAATTTTTTTGCAAGGAATATTAAAAAAAATCTGTTTTTGAAACAGATTTTTATCTAAAACGATTTTGTAACCAACTTGGAACTTTTGTATTACTATTGTCCTTTGGTTCTTCTTTAGTGCTACCACCATTGACATAAGGTTTTCTTGGTTCTTGAGGTTGTTGTGTTTGTGGTTGTCTTTGACTATAACTATTATTGTAATTTGAATAACTATTGTTATTTTGACGATATCCATAATTACTTTGTTGTGGTTGAGAATAGTTGTAGTTTCTTCCTTGATCTTGAGGTTGTTGTGATTGTTCATCATCATCTGACATTCTGTTAGTTGAATCGAAACCTGTTGCGATAACAGTTACAACTACTTCACCATTTAATTCTAAGTTAAAGCCTGTTCCACAAATTATATCGATATCTGTTGATGACGCATTTCTGATTTCTGAGATAACATCTTCAACTTCTTTCATTGTAATATCAACATCACTTGTTATTTCAACGATTGCATCAGTCGCACCATTAATATCTACTTCAAGTAATGGGCTACTAATTGCAAGTCTTGCGGCCTCAATTGCACGGTTAGGTCCACTTGCTATACCTATACCCATTAGAGCAGAACCTTTTCCTTGTAGTACATTTTTTACGTCCGCAAAGTCAACGTTAATTAATCCTGGTAAAGTAATGATTTCCGAAATGCCTTGTACACCACGTCTTAAAACGTCATCGGCTTCGCTAAATGCTTGTAAGAATGGAATATCTCCGCCTACTAATAATTTATCATTAGGTACAATTACAAGTGTATCAACGTATTGACGCATTTGTTCAATTCCGGCTAATGCTTGTTGCATTCTCTTTGTTCCTTCAAAACTGAATGGTTTAGTAACAATACCTACAACAACGCAACCAGCTTCTTTAGCATATCTTGCAATTACAGGTGCTGCACCAGTTCCGGTACCTCCACCCATACCTGCAGTAATAAATACTAAATCAGTATCTTTTAATACTTCTCTTATTTCTTGTTCTGACTCTTCAGCGGCACGTCTACCAATTTCAGGATTTGCACCAGCACCAAGACCTTTTGTTAATTCACTACCGATTGGAATTCTAACATCAGCCTTTGATAGTCTTAATACCTGGCAATCTGTATTAATGGCAATATATTCAACTCCATGTACATCATTATCGATCATACGATTTACGGCATTCCCGCCACCTCCACCAACACCGATAACCTTTAAAACCGGTTTAGCAGAAAGCATATCTTGTGGTTGATTCATAGTATTCCTCCTTTTTAGTGTATTAATTATAACACGTTTTTTTTAGAATTGCAACAATTTATTTAATATTGCCAATGCGCATTACATCACGTGCAATCATTATTTCTTCATTTGTAGGTATTACTAATACCTTAATTTTTGAATCATCTGCAGAAATTAATGCATTATGACCTCTTGCGGCAAGATTTCTAGCTTCATCAATTTTGATACCAAATGCTTCTTCTAATCTATTACAAATAGCTTTTCTTGTTTCTGAAGAATTTTCACCGATACCAGCAGTAAAGATAATTGCATCTGCACCACCCATATATCCATAGTAGCTACCAATGTAATCTGCAACTTTCTTTTCTTGCATTCTTAATACCAATGCGGCTAATTCATTTGTATCTTCAACTGCTCTTAAATCTCTTGAATCACTTGATATTCCTGAAATACCAAGGTATCCTGATTTTTTATTCAAAATATTTACTACTTCTGCAGCAGTTAAGTTTTCTTTACTTGCAATAAAACTTACAACAGCAGGATCAAGTGTACCACTACGAGTTCCCATTGGTGTTCCATCAAGTGGAGTAAGACCCATTGTTGTATCTACACATTTACCATATTTTACTGCGGCAAGGCTAACACCATTACCCATATGGCATGTAATTAATCTTAATTCTTCAATTGGTTTTCCTAAGAATTTTGCAGCTTCTTTAGAAACATATTTGTGTGATGTTCCGTGGAACCCATATTTTCTTACGCCATATTTTGTATACCATTCATAAGGCACTGCATACATATATGCTTCTGGTTCCATTGTTAAATGAAATGATGTATCAAATACACCTACGTTTGGAACACCAGGTAAAGCTTTCATAAACGCATCTACACCCATTAAATTAGCAGGATTATGTAATGGGCCTAAATCATTAACAGAAGCAACATTTTTAATTGATTCTTCAGTCATTAAAACTGAATCATTATAGAACTCACCACAATGAAGAATACGATGACCTACACCAGAGATTTCTTCTAATTTTGATACAATCTTTTTATCTACTAAAACTTTTAATAACATTTCAACTGCATCTTGGTGATTTTTAATATCTACTCTTTGCTTTTCTTCAATTGTTCCATATTTGATTTTGAACAATGGATCAGATAAACCAATTTTTTCAAATATTCCTTCCGCAATAACTTTTTCTTCAGGCATTTCAAATAATTTAAACTTAAGTGATGAACTACCTGCATTTACTGCCATTATTTTATACATAGTACGCCTCCAATTATTTTAACTTTTTTTATTATAGCACAATTGCTATTTTTTTTCAATAATTTAACTTAATCTATTAAAAGAGGTATTTTTTAATTCAACTATTAAAAAACCAAAAAAGGCTATAAAGCCCTTTTATTTTAGCATGTCCTTTACAATTTGCTCTGCGATTTTTTCCATACCATCTTTGTTTGGATGAGCAGAATCAACTAAATAATTTGTAATATCAACTTTATCCAAATTAACTAATTTATAATTTGTTGCAAATTCAGTTATAACATTATTATATGCATTTTGGTTTTCTTTTGTATATAAATTAGATGTTGGTAAAGTACATAGTACTATTTCTGAATTTGGACATAATTGTTTTAAGTTAGTTAACATTTTTTTATATGCTGATTTAAAACTATTTACTGTGTATGGAGCATGACAATCATTAGAACCCATATAGATAATTATTACATCAGGAGTTTCACCATTTACTACAAGTTTTGAAAGTCTTTCCATACTTTGTGATGCACTAGAACCCCCAGTAGAAACACAACTTCCCGAATATGAATTATTAATAAATAGCTTTCCACCTAACTTATTAATTGCTTTCATCCACCATGTTAGATTTACATCACTAACATCAGCAGTAGGGTATGGATAAAAAGTTTTATAACCTTCTGGTACATATTCTTCGTAAGTAGAAATACTATCTCCAATTATTGAGATTTTTTTACCAACGTACGGATTGCTACCCTCAACATATGTTGCATGAATTTGTGTATCTTCAGTTATATTAAATACATCTTTATCCCATCCAACAAAAGCAAAACCATCATAAGATAGAGGTGTTGGTGGAATCACTGCGCCCCATTTTTCGGCTTTTCTTACGGCTATTACTTCATCATTTTTGCCTAAGAATGTAACGTTATATAAAATGTGATTGTTTGCTTCATTAACATTTGAAAATTCTATACCACTAGATGTAACATGAATAACACAGTTAATTTTGTAATTATGATTAGTTTTCAATGTTGCAGTCAAAACGCAATATCCGGCTTTTTTAGCAGAAATTGATGACCAAGTAGATACAGTTGCAATGCTACTATCGCTAGTAGACCAATCATATAAAGTTACTTGTGAATTAGCAGTTGTTGGAAAAACTGGTTGATATACATATGTTCCACTACCATTTTCAACTCGTCTTATCCCTGTAAAATTACCACTACTTTCGGGAAGAACAAATTCTTTAAAGCCACTTATTTGAACGAATTTAGCATAAACTTTGATGTTATCTTCGCAATAGCCACCAACTTCACTACAGCTAGTATTAGATATATCAGATATATACCATCCTAGAAATTCATATCCTGGTTTAGAATAACTTGGTAAAGTTACCTTTTCACCATAAGTAAATTTATTAGGTAATAAATCTACAACTTGACCATCATCATAATATGTAATAGTAGGTTCTAAAATATCATAACTTAAAGTATATTTTACATAATAAATATTATCAATACGTTCTTTAACTTCATTCCAAACTTGGTTTGTCGTCCCTTTAGGGTTGGCTGGAAATTGAGGCTTTTCAAAATATTCAAGATATTGTTCATCAACTAATTTATCATCTATGTAAAAAGTACAATCTTTATCACAGATTAATTTACTAACTACTACTGTTATATTGCTAGTTACATGATTTAAATCACCATCTGAATCGAAATCGTAATAATAGCCTTCTTCTTCACCTAAATTTGGGTATTCAACTTTTGAACCATATTTAACTTTTTCGCTAGAAATGAATCTACCATTTTCATATTCAAAAATTACTTCGAATTCTTCTCCTGAATCAAGGGTGTAAGTATAATAATATACATTATTTACTCTTTCTGTAGTTAATATCCAACTAGGATTAGCTTCGCCTTCAATAGTAGGGGCAGTAGAACTAGCCGTATATTTGATTGTTTCTTCTTTTAATAATGTTTCTCCATCATAATATCTGCATACTTTGTCACATTCTTTTTGGTATGCTGTAGCTTTAATATTTGATTGAATATTTGATAATTCAGCAAGAGTTTTATCAAACTCAAAATAATAACCTTCTATTTCTTTGGTATTAGGATAACTAATACTAGATCCCTTACTAACCTTTACTTCAATTATCTTATCACCGTTTTCATACATGAAAGTAACTTTATAACGTTTAGCATTCTTACATCCTGTAAATAAAACTAGCAATAAAGTAAATGCAATTATATATAATCTTTTCTTCATATTTTACCTCATTTTTTTTACAGTATATCATACTTTTATTATTTTTGCAACTTGAAAAATATGTAAAAAAATTATATACTTATTATAAATAAGTTAAATTACAATTGATAATCATTTTACTTGAATCTTATTTATACAAAATTAGATTAAATAATGTTATTAATATTGCCTCAAATATTTTGAAATTCAATAATTATACCAACTAATTTATCATTTCTAAAAGATGCATATTGACCTTTACCAAACATAATAACTTCGTTGCTATTAATATCGCCTATGCAAATTCGTGATCTATTAATATCATATTTAATTTTACCATTTAATAAGTATTCTTTCATAGGTACTTTTTTTTCAAAATCTTCTAGTTCAATTAATAATTCACCATTACTGAATTTTTCAATAACTATATTTTCGTTTTTAGTTTTCTTATCGATTAATAGATAGCCTTCACATGATACACATTTCTTTGAGTAAATATCAAAATTCAAGATAAATGAACGATTAGATGTTAACGAAACTTGAAAATCAAAATACACTTCATCAGATCCAAAAGAGTTGTCAGCATGTTTTTCTACGAAATTCGGATTATAATTATCACTTAATTTATAAAATAGTTTCATACCTACCTCCTATTAAAATTCTGCATGTTCGATAATTTGTTTACCAATATCTAATACCAATTTCCAAGTAACTGGATGGCTTCCAGCATTTTCAACGCCATAAGAAACCCAACCAATTTTAAAAGTTAAATTTACACCAAATGGTAACTACATAAATATTATACCATTTTCTTGATAAATTTACAATATAAACGTATATTTTCAACTTTTTTATTGTTCTTTAAAATATAAAAAGTCTTAATTCTGGTTTTGTAAAATTTTTTGAAACAATTAATATATTTTTTTCATAAAAGATTTTACAGAAACAAAAAAGATGCATCCACTACACTAATGTAGTAAATGCATCTAGTTAATGGTATGGCTTATTAAAATTATTTTCATTATTACGCTTCTTTTATAAAGATACTATCTAGTATTTGTGTTAGTTTTTCTTCATCAATAGTTTTATCCATATTTATAGAAGTATATTCACCATAATTATCACTTACTAAGTAAAATAATTTATTGTTTTCATTAAATATTTTGATTTCAAAGTGTCTAATTTCATCATAAATACTTGGTTCTAAAATTTTTATACTATTTGATTTATCAATTTTAATAGTTGAAAACTTTTTATTATCATTTAACAGAATATAATCAATGTCATTAAATAAATATAATTCAGCTGACCAAATCAACAATTCAATATAATCATAATCTAAATTATTAATTATTAAATTAATAATTTCATCAAAATCGGAATTTGAATATTTAAAAATCCAATGTTTCTTATCCCATTTGCTCAATTTCGATACTTTGAGTAACACAATGAACCACCTTCTTATTAATAAACTTCTCCATTAAATCCGGCATAAATACCAACAAAGATTCCTCCAATCCAACTACCTTTATGTTTTTCTCTTTCAGCTTTTGTATGTCCATAATGGTAGTGAAAAGAATGTGTTGGATCTAAATCTACCCTAAATCTACCACCAGTCCTTGAAGCAAAAATAGTAATTCCAAGTACATTAGGATTTTGATATCCGATCATGTAAGTCGTCCTTATAAGGCCAAAGCCATTATTGAAATATTCTAAAGAACTATATGCACCAAATGATAATAAGGATGTCGACATATAATATTGAGATCCTGCTAAAAAGCCATCTCCAAAACCTGCCAAGAATGATTTACCTGCATTTGACATTGTTTCAGAAAAATCATTACCTTCTCTAATATTTTTAGCTAAACTTCTTCCTGTTCTTATTATTCCAGAAGTTGCTCCAGCTACTGCTACTATTTTTAATCCTACTAGTGCAGCTTTACCAACAGCTACAAAAAATGCTGTTGCAGTTCCTCCCGTAAACGTTATTGCTGTAACAACTAGCGCAGTTGCTGCAATTATTGCAGCTCCCTTAAGTATATTCCCGAGCCACTTAGGCATATGCCCGCTTGGATCAGAACACATAACAGGATTATTCATACAATATGCGTATAAATTAACGCCATTTATAGTTTCTGAATCAAGATAATTTACATCATCCATTGATATCCATCTTCTTATTTCTGGATCATAATATCTATATTTACAATAATATAGTAATGTTTCTTTATCATAATAGTATCCTTTATATAGGTAACTATTTATTTCAATTTTTTATAATATTTTTTTAGTTTATTTCGGTTTTCATAATATTTTTCTGAATCAATAGCTAAATAGCCCATTTGTTTATAATATGCAATTAATTGGCTCTTATTAATAGAAAATACAGAATATAAGAACTCTTCGACATTAGTGAATATAAATCCTTCGATAATACCATGTGTTTCAATAGAGACAATATTATCTTTATAGGGAGAAAGATTATTAAATGCAATTATAACTGATGGAATCAAGTTATCAAATTTGCATTCTACTGATATATAGTTTAATTCAAACTCTTTATCCAAAATTCTAAATATTTTTCCCCTAACAAATGATTGATAAATTGCTTCAAATTCATCATATTTTTTACTTTTGAAATTAATTTTTAAATAAAAATCAGCTATTCCCATATTATTTAACTCCTATGGTACCAAAAAGAATCTTACAAATTTATATCCCAATTTTCTTAAAGCAGCAACTCTATGATGTCCATTTGCAATTTGGTACATTCCATTTGGTAATTTATTTGCAAAAATTTTGCCATAATCACTAGTTTGTGAAATTGAACGTACATAATCTGAAATGCCTCCATCTTTTGGACCAACCTTTACAAAATCATCTTCTGGATTATTAACTAAATTATTAATACTTGTTTTAATAGCCATTTTTCCTGTGTTTTGTAAAGCATAGTGCGTACCACCCCAAGCACCACCAATGACTGCACCAGCTATAGAACCAATCATAAATCCTTGAGAAGCATTTTCCCATGACCAACCTTCTTCTCCTGACATACCACCTATAACCAGCCCTGCTGTTCCAATAGTTACAGCTCCTATTGTAGCTCCTGCAAATACAGCAGAAAGTGCGGTTGGTGCCACAGTTGCAGTAATAACTGATGCAAAAGCAGTTCCAGCTGCTGCAAAGCCTCCTGCTGTAACAACAGTTAAAGCTGCACACGCAACTATAATAGCAGCTCCAATTAGCCAGTGGTACCAAGCATGCCCATCTAAATCAATGTTCATAACAGGATTATTTCCACAATATGCGTATAAATTTAATCCATTTACTGATTCTGAATCAAGATAATCTATATCATCTATTGATATCCATCTTCTTATTTCTGGATCATAA
>ENA-OROD01000640-OROD01000640.1-human-gut-metagenome-genome-assembly--contig:-NODE-640-length-32889-cov-5.005117_pt1 | contig 32889 bp, 34 predicted proteins | sample MGYA00242123_ERZ509038 | MGnify/ENA primary metagenome ERZ509038 (study PRJEB26280, sample SAMEA2338719) | human gut metagenome | biome: human gut; feature: human-associated habitat; material: faeces... | reverse complement strand
TTATTAACATTTCCTACTATTTAATTATACAACAAAATATTTTATATGACAATATAAAAATTAGGAATAGTTCCTAATTTTCTATACAGGCATTAACCAATGTGATTACACTTATAAAATCATTTTCACTTAATTTTTCTATAAACTTTAAATTCCTAACTTCATAATCTATACTCCTTATATGTTCACACAAAACTGATCCATTTATTTTTTTCGTATCTTCTAATTGATAATGAGTTGGAAAATATTTATTATTTGAAGAAATAGGACAAACAAATACCATCTTTGTATTATCATTAAAAACATCATTACTAATTATGACTGCTGGTCTAAATCCAGATTGCTCGTGTCCTTTAGTTGGATTAAAATCAAAAGAAACAACATCACCTTGTTTAGGAATATATTTTAATTCCATACTTCTTTACCTACACTCTTATCCCAAGAAAAATCTTTTGTAAGATTATTTCCTTTGTAACTTTTGAACTTTTCTTCTAAAGAAATTTTTTTCTTTTCGGAAATACCAATAATATAATCTTCTTTGATATTTGATATATTATTTGCTATTTCTAATAAATTATTTTTCTTTTCAATTCTTGTTTTCATTTTTATCACCTCTATATAGTATAAACAATGTTTATATATTCGTCAATTTTTAAACCAAAAAGAAGTTTATTTAACTTCTTCTTTTTTCTTTTTATCATTTGCAATTCCATAATGTTCACGAACCTTTAATTCGATTTCATTTCTTAAATCAAGATTTTTCTTTAAAAGTTCTTTAACAACTTCCTTGCCTTGACCTAATTTATTACCATTATAAGAATACCAAGCACCACTTTTTTCAACGATATGAGCATCACTTGCTAAGTCAATGATTTCGCCAATTGTAGAAATACCTTCACCATACATAATATCAACTGTGCATGTTTTGAAAGGAGGCGCCATTTTGTTTTTAACTACTTTAACAGCAGTTTTACTACCAACTGATTCTGCACCATTTTTGATTTGTTCTTGTCTTCTAATTTCAAGTCTAATAGAAGCATAGAACTTTAATGCACGCCCACCGGTTGTTGTTTCCGGATTGCCAAACATAACTCCTACTTTATCTCTTAATTGGTTTATAAATATTGCAATTGTATTAGTTTTATTGATTACACCATTAAGTTTTCTTAAAGCTTGACTCATTAATCTTGCTTGTAAAGCCATATGAGCATCGCCCATTTCACCTTCGATTTCAGCTTGGGGAACTAAAGCCGCAACTGAGTCAATAACAATAATACTGATTGCGCCACTTCTTACTAAAGCTTCAACAATTTCTAAAGCTTGTTCTCCATTATCTGGTTGAGACAATAATAACTCATCAATATTGACACCAATACTTTGAGCATATTTAGGATCAAGAGCATGTTCAGCATCAATAAAGGCTGCTCTACCACCTTGTTTTTGTGCTTCAGCAATAGCGTGTAAAGCAAAAGTAGTTTTACCACTTGATTCTGGGCCATAAATTTCAATTATTCTTCCTTTAGGGTAACCACCTATTCCTAAAGCAACATCTAAAGCGATTGAACCACTTGGAATAGTTTCAACTTCCATATGTTTACTATCGCCAAGTTTCATAACAGAACCCTTACCAAATTGTTTTTCAATATTGGCAAGAACTTCATCTAAAGTTTTATCATTTGTTGTTTTCATTTTTCCTCCTATATTCTACCCTTTTAATCAATCATCTAACAATTTTCTTTCATATATACTATATCACATTTTTTATAATAAAAAAAGAAAATATTCATTATTTGTTATATTTTCTTAATTGTTCCATAAACTTTCTTTGTTCTTCATTTAAAGCATCTTTAGCTTTTTTATCATTTTCTTTTGCTTCAAGCAAACTCTTTTGTGAATCTTTTTGAACTTTATACATTTCTTCTTTTAATTTAAGTAATTTTTCACTATCATCTGCTTGTTTGATTTTAGAGCTTTCTTTTTTTGCTTCTTCTCTAACTCTTTGCATCATCTTATAAAACTCAACATTGTCTTGATAACTCTTTTGTTGCACTTTCCTCACCTTCCAAAACTTTTTTAACCGGTCCATAAGTTAACCTATACCCATCAATTATACCATATTTATTTAAAAGTTCAATATGTCTTTTTGTTGGATAACCTTTATGTTTTCCAAATTCATACTCTGGATATTTTTTATCATATTCATACATAATTCGATCTCTTGTTACTTTTGCAATAATGCTTGCAGCTGCAATGGATGCACTTTTAGCGTCTCCTTTAATAATTGCGTTATAACCTATATCTAGATCAGGTAATTTCATTGCATCTGTTAAGACATATTCTAACTTAGTTTTTTTTCTTACTTCTTTTATGGCATTCATCATTCCAAGTCTACTTGCTTCATATATGTTAATTTTATCAATGATTTCACTAGAAATAACACTAATACCTACAATACTATTTTCCATAATATAGTCAAAATATTCTTCTCTTTTTTTCTCACTTAATTTTTTTGAATCGTTAATACCTTTTATATCGAAATTGTCTTTTAATACTACACAAGCCGCTACAACGGGACCGAATAATGGTCCTCTTCCTGCTTCATCGGTTCCACCTATTATATGTATTCCTTTATCTTTAAGTTCATTTTCATATTTAAACAAATTTTCCATATTTTTTCCTTAAAAAGAAGGCGACGATTGGATAAACAATACATATTAGAGCGATTAACATTCCAAAGCCAAATAACATTTGTAATAGAATTGTATCACTTACTACTAAAACAACTTCTAGAGTAATAGAGACAATAAAAGCATTACATAATGCGACTATTCTTGTTAGGGTACTTGCTTTTATTTTATTTGTATCAACTCTTAAGACTTTATTTAAAATAACTACTTCTGTACTTGTATATATATTATTTTGTTTATTTTTTCTATGAATTATTAATATTTCATATAGCATATATACTATAAAAAACGTGCAAACTGCATAAATAATATTCATATTATCACCTCTTACATCCTATTAAATAATATCATTTTTCATATAAAAAAACAAGAAAAAAATTAGAATAATCTAATTTTTAATCTACTCTAAGTGAAACAACTGGATCTTTACGGCTTGCCATAATGGCTGGAATATATCCACCTATTAATGTAAGGATTACACTTATTATAATAAGTATAAGAGCGTGAATAGGATTTAGTATTGCTACGTTAGTTAAACCTGTCATATTTTCTAATATAATATTAACTGGGAATAATAATAGTCTTGCAATTATTATACCAATTAAACCTGATGTTACACCTATTATAAATGTTTCAGCATTAAATACTCTTGTTATGTCTTTTTTTCTTGCTCCAAGTGCTCTTAAAATGCCTATTTCTTTTGTTCTTTCTAGAACGGATATATAAGTGATAATTCCAATCATTATTGATGAAACAATAAGTGATATCGCGCTGAATGCTATTAAAACATAGGTTATGGCATCCATTATATTTTGTGATAAATCAACAAATATTTTTGCGTAATCTTTATAGATTATTTTATCGCTTTCGTTTTTATTTTCATTAAATTTATCTAAATAAGTACATATTTCGTTTTTACTTTTGAAATCTTTGGGATAGATATTTATCATAAATGGAATATCACTTCCGCCTAAATATTTTATTGCTTCTTTTGCATCACTAATCATACTATCTGCACTAAATTTTTCGCCATTTAAAACAAAATAGTCTTTTCCTTTTTGCGCTTCTACAATTTTAGAGTCTTTATTTTTTTTATATATTAGCTCTCCTAGTTCATCTTTAAAGATTATACCTGGTGAGAACATTCCTGTTTTTACATCTTCTTTTAGTCTAACAATACCAGATATTTTTAGTTTAATGTTATCTTCCATATCATATAATTCATCATAGTTGTTTTTCATCATATAGATTGTTTTGTCACCATATTTTATTTTACTATATAGATTATCATTAATAACATAAACTAGTTCTTTTCCTATGATATCATCAAAAGAGAATTTTTCATCATTTATATCAAATCCTAGGTTTTCTAATACTTTTTCGCTTACTTCATTATCAGAACTTACAACTAATAATACATCAGTTGCGCGACTTGGGTATGCTCCATATAATAAATCATAATTTGTTGTTAAATAATTCTTTTCATTATTAAATGTTTTAGGAATTGTTATAATACTATTCATTGATGTTCCAAAATTAACCATTTTGGTTTTCTTTCCTTTGACAAGCAAATTAATATTCATAACGGATAATCTTGTATATGAGATACCATCTATTAGTGATTTATCTATATTATCTAAGTATTTCATATATTCTTCATCAATATTATTGATATGGGTTAATTTTTCTAAATCGATTTTTTGTTTATAAACAAACTTATCACTTGGATAGGTTCCACCGCTATTTGTAAATGAATTCATTACTTCTTCAGTACCTTCCATTGTTCCTCTTGAAATTGTGATAGGATAATTTGTTAAGGTATCATTTTCAAACTTTTCTATTTGTTTATCAAATCCGTTAGAAAGTGATAGTATTAATGCTATTCCGATAATACCTATACTTGATGCAAAGGCTGTTAGTAATGTTCTTCCTTTTTTGGTAATTATATTTCTAAGTGATAAGTTAAGTGCTGTTATAAATGACATTGCTGTTTTTTTCAAATGATAATCACTATTATCTTTTATGTTTTTAACGGGATTAGAGTCTTCTAAGATTTCACCATCACTTAATCTAATAATACGGCTTGCATATTCGTTTGCGATATCTTCATTATGAGTAACCATAATAACTAATTTATCTTTAGATATTTCTTTTATTAAATCCATAATTGATTTACTTGTTGAACTATCTAAGGCGCCAGTTGGTTCATCTGCTAATATGATATCAGGATCATTAGCAAGGGCACGCGCAATCGCGACTCTTTGCATTTGTCCGCCTGATAATTGATTTGGCTTCTTATGAATATGTGAACCTAGTCCTACTCTATTTAAGGCTTCGATTGCTTTTTTTCTTCTTGTTTTCTTTGATATACCGCTTAAAGTCATACCCATTTCTACATTATCTAGTATTGAAATATGACCAATCAAATTATAGCTTTGAAATATAAATCCGATTGAATTGTTTCTATACGCATCCCATTCTTTATCTTTAAAGTTTTTAGTGGATTTTCCATTAATAACAATATCACCACTATCATATCTATCAAGTCCACCAATTAGGTTAAGTAGTGTTGTTTTTCCACTTCCGCTATGGCCTAGAATTGCAACAAATTCACTTTTTCTAAATTTAATACTTACATCTTTTAAGACTTTTTGTTCAAAGTCACCAACCCTATAACTTTTATTAATATTCTTTATTTCTAACATAAACCGCTCCTTTCTCAAAAATTATAGCACACCATTAAATATATGACAATAAATTACTTATTTTCTTAATAATTCTTAATAATTTATAATAAATCATTGACTAAGTGATAAAAAATCTTTATACTTAAAAAGTAGGAGGAATATATGAGAAATGTAGGAACAGTTGTGCGTGGAATACGTACACCGATAATAAAAGAAAATGATAATCTTGAAAATATTGTTATTGATTCTTTATTAAAAGCTAAAGAAAGCGATGGTTTTGAGTTTAGAGATAAGGATGTAGTTGCAATTACAGAGGCTGTTGTTGGTATAACCGAGGGTAATTATGCTACTGTTGATCAAATTGCTGAGGATGTTAGAAATAAGTTTCCTAGTAAAGAACTTGCTTTAGTGTTTCCATCACCTTATAGTAGAAATAGATTTGGCATTCTTTTAAAGGGAATTGCGCGTGCTATGGATAAAATTATAATTTGTATGACTTATCCTAAAGATGAAGAAGGAAATTCTTTATTTGATGAGAGTTTACTTGAAAAATATGATATAAATCCTTATGGTAAGGTTTTAGAAGAAGATGAATACAATAAATACTTTGGAAATGAAGTTCATATTTTTACTGGTATTAATTATGTAAATTATTATAGAGAGCTTGTACAAAATGAAAATTGTGAAGTAAAGTTTATTTTTACAAATAAAGCTAAGGATGTTTTAAATTATTCTAAGAATTGTTTGGTTGCAAATATTCATAATCGTTTTAAGACTAAAAAAATCTTAAGAGAGTTTGGGGCAGAAATAGTATATGGAACTGATGAAATTTTAACTAAATCAGTAAATGGTTCTGGTTATAATTCTAAGTATGGTCTTCTTGGTTCTAACAAATCTACTGAAGAAAGAGTTAAATTGTTTCCAGAACATGGTGATATACTTGTAAATAATATTCAAAAGAGATTAAAAGAAATAACTGGTAAAGATATTGAGGTTATGGTATATGGTGATGGTGCTTTTAAAGATCCTGTTGGTGGTATTTGGGAGCTTGCTGATCCAGTTGTATCTCCTGCTTATACTAAGGGTTTAGAGGGTACACCTAATGAATTAAAATTGAAGTTTTTATCAGATAATAAGTTTTCTTCTCTTAAAGGTGAAGAATTAATAAGTGCTATGAAAGAAGAAATAAGAAATAAGGATGCTAATTTAAAGGGTCAAATGGCCACGCAAGGTACTACACCTAGAAGAATAACAGATTTAATTGGTTCTTTATGTGATTTAACATCTGGTTCTGGTGATAAGGGAACTCCGGTTGTATATATTCAAGGTTATTTTGATAATTATGCAAATGAATAAAAAAATAGTTCAATTTGAACTATTTTCTTTTTACATTTTTATTCATAATATTATAAACATTAGATATATCATAAATACTGTTACATAATTCGGTTAAGAAATATTCATCAGCAATTACAACATTTTGATAAGGATGTGTAGGTCCGATTTGGAAATAGAACACTGTTCCGCTTGTTAAGTTGATTGCTGTTTTTGCTCCTAGAGAAGCATTTTCTAGTTTATAAACTGTATCATTTTCTTTCATTGTATATGCATTCATTAAATCGTGAAATAACTCATTATTTTGTTTTTGGGAATTAATAAATTCTATTAACATTGAATCGAATCTATTAGCAATTTCTTTATCATTTTCATCTACTAACATTTTAGATGTATATATATAATCTATTACTTTAACATTCTTTTTCTTATCTAATGCTTTACTAAGTAGATTATCATTATAATTCGCTACTTTAGATAGAACGGAAATATAATCATTCATTAAAATTTTTTTATCATCAGAAATCATATTATTTTTGATTAGTTCTTCTTTAGTGCTATCATCTATAAATGCAATATTTTGAATATATAGAGAATTGCTTAATTCAAAGTTAGATATTTCTAGTCCAAATCTTTTTAGATATAAAGATACATTATAAACTAATTCACAAAACTTAACATAAGAAAGATTGGTTTTAATATTTCTTACTTCTTCAGTATTTACATTTAATGTTTTAGCACTAGGAGCTGGTGTTAAAACAATTCCACCAGCTAATAATACTGCACATGTTTTTTTTAAATTAATTTTCATAAATACACCTATTTTGTTTTAGTTAAACATTTACCACCTAATGTATTTTTTAAGTTGCTAATATCTCCTATATGTTCTTCTAAAATTTCAATTTCTTCTTTTGATGCGTGAATTGATTCATTAGATAGGTGTCCATCTTTGATATGGCCTTTAAATAAGAAGCCACTTGTTAGATTAATTACTTCTTCCATACCAATAGATGCAAGTTCAAGATCATATTTTGTTGATAAATCACTAACTGGAATATGACAATATCCGTTCATTAATTCATTATAAATATTACAGTCTTGTTTATTTGAATCAATATAATCTGTTAGTTTATTATCGTATGCATATCCAATTTCTTTATCTCTTTCATCGATTGAGAACTTAGAAACATAGATAAGTTTTTCTCTATCTACTTTTGTTTTGTTTTCAAGTGCTTCAATATAAACATTGTTATTATTAGTTGCAATTATATGAGCAACATTGAATAATTCGGTAAATAAAACGTTTACATCACTTGGTACTAATCCGTTATTAATTAATTTATCTTTTGCTTCTTCTTGGATATTAGCGTAGTTAATTATGTAAACTATACTATATAAGTCATCTAGTGATACATTTACAACACCAAAATCATTTAAATACATCCAAGCATTATATGATAGTTGACAAAACTCTTCATATGATAATTTTTTTGTAACGCTTGCTTCACACATTTGAACTATTTCATCTGTAGATAAAGCTTTATCTAATCCTTCGGCTTTAACATTTTTAGGTGAGCCTGTAAGCACTAGGCCACCTGCTAATATTAAGGCAACAACTCTTTTATTTATTTTCATATAAGTACCCCCTACTTACAATTTTTTCTTGTTTTTCCGGTTAATTTATAACCAGCATCAATTAATTTTTTATCATTTTTTGATGTACTCCACTTATATGATATTGTTTCTTTTACATATTTTCTTGTAGAGTATCTATACATAAGTACACTTTTTTCAGTATATTTAGTACTTTCTGTTTTTTCAGTTGTAATAATACATTTGTTTCCTTTTAATTCGCCTTCTGTACAGCTATATTTGATTTCAACATCTTTTACTTCTTCACTATTGTTTTCAACAATACATTTAGATCCTTTTAATGTTCCTTCTTTACAGCTATAAGAATAATTACTTTCAATCGTATCTACTTTTGTTTCAGTTATAATACATTTAGTTCCACTAAGTGTACCATTATTACAATAGTATTCTACTTTAGCGTTTTCAATAGTTGTTTTTGAACATGTTTTCTTATCACTTGATAATTCATATCCTGATGGACAGCTATAACTATGTTTAAGTGTTGATGGCATTGTACAAGTTTCTTTTTCAATTACTTTACATTCATTATTACAATCCAATTCATATGTTACAGAACATTTAACGCCTTTATAGATGTTTGGATCAAGGTTTCTATTAGTTACAGATGTACATGTGTTTTTACCTACATAAGCAAATCCACTTTTACATACATTTCTAGTTGAAACTGTTGAATTAATTGTTTCATAGTTATAACATTTATTGTTATTTAATGTATAGCCTGATGAACATGTATATTTAACATTTGCATCAGTTTCTTTACTTATATTTTCAGTTTTAATACATTTATTGTCTTTTGTTAATGTGTAACCATCTTTACAAGAATAAGTGATGTTGGCATCTACTTCTCTAGTTGATGAACTGTTTCTGATACATTTTGATCCGTCTTTATCAAATTCATAGCCACTTGGACATGTTCTTGTTTCTTTTGCATCTTCTTCTTTTGTATCTTTTACGACTTTTACACAAGCTGTTTTTTTACTGTTTAAGGTATAACCGCTTGGGCATATTTTTGTTTTAATGTATTTTTCTTCAACTTTTATATTTTCACCGGCAGTTCTTTTTACAGTACTCCAAGCACTCCAATTACTCCAATTTGTGTAATAACCTTCTGTTTTTTTAGAGTATTCATATTCTAATGTACATCTTTGGTTACAATTATCTTTACAGAATGGATCACATCCTACATTTCTTATAATGTAATCGCTATCAGAGCCACAGGTTAATTCTACTTTTATTGTATAACCTGATTCTGTTTTAGTTATAACTGATGTACTATTTCCGTCACATTTTTTGCCTTTACTATTTTTTGGCATAATCATTATGTGATTGTTAACTAGTTCATCTAGTGTAACACTTACAGTATCACCGATATTTTCTGGTAAGTTAACGTCATATCCAAAATATGATTTACTTGCTTCTAACATATTATTTATGTTATCTACATATTTTGAATCATTTATAATGGTTTCTCTTTCATAGTTATATTCACCATTATTAAAATAATTTTCTTTTAACCAATCTTTTGTAGGAAATAACCAAACTAATAATATTACAAATAATATAATAAATATTAATTGGATTAAAAAGTCTACAAATGTTGTTCTTTTTTCCATATATAATCCCCCTAACAATACGAGTTAATTTTAGCACACCTATATAATTTTGTCAAATTATTGGAAGAATTTTTTGTCTAATTCAACGATTGTGCATCCATCATTCATATACCATATTTTATAGTCTTTAACATATTTATTTTTTTTTAGCAGATTTAAACAGGTTTCTTTTAAAATACCGGTTCCTTTTCCGTGGACAATAACAATGTTTTCATTTTGTAGTTTTATATTATCTTTTATAAATTCATTGATTGCTATGATTGCAAAGTCTTTGGTGAATCCGTGCAAATCAAGGCTTGGTAAATTGTTTATAAATACAATATTATCTATACTCATTTATTTGCTCCAGAGAAACGACTGAGTTTCTCGTTCCAACTTTTAGGGTTGATAATGCTCCTACAATATTAGAAAATTTGATTATTTCTTCTATGTTCCATTTTTGAATAAGTCCATAAACAAATGCTCCGTGATAGAAGTCTCCGGCTCCGGTTGTATCTACTGGCTTTACTTTAATACTTGGTATTATTTTAATTTTACCATCTATTTTAACAATTGATCCTTCTTCTTCTAGTGTAACAACTATGATTCCTTTAAATGTTTCTTCTAGTTTTTCATACATTTTAGTGTAATCGGTGTATCCTGTTAGTTCTATTCCAAACGATTTACTGCATACGACATAATCACATATTTTAGCGAGTTCAATTACTTCTTTGGTATTTCTTCCGGCATCTATTATACTTATTCCTTTACTTTTTTTAATTAAATTATAACTTGTTTCATATTCTTGTCCGTCTACTAGAATAATATCAAATTCATCTTCAATATTATTCATTTTGAAATTTTCTGGTTTACAGGCAATTATTGTTCTGCTTCCATTATTTTGATTGTTTATTATTATACTTGTTGTTGTATTGTAATCGCCTCTTACATCCAGATATTTTAAGTTTACGTTTGCTTCTTCAAACTCTTTAATTATTTTTTTACCGAATTCATCATTACCAATTAATCCGGCAAAATACGGTTTAATGCCCCATTTTCCGAGTAAATAGGCAGCATTACTGGCGGGTCCGCCTCCACATTCAATTTTTTCTTTTACACGATATTTGGTGTTTTCTTTTATAAATCCATTAAATGGTATTGTTATATCATATGTTACATTTCCTATACATATTACTTTCACTTATATCACCTAAACTTCTTTAATACTTTTGCTAATCCATATCTAAGGGATTTAATTATTCCATTAGTTTTTATTCCTTTCATTGTTTGAAGGCTACTTTCTTTTCTGTTTAGATCAGATAAATATTCCATTACTTTTTCCTTGGTTTTATCATCTTTTATGTATTTTTCCAATGATGATGGTAATTCATCTATGTCTATTTCATATTCGATCCGCTCGCCATTTTTTTGATATAAATCATTAAAGTTATACATTTCATTAAATTTATCATAAGATGCACCTACTATGTTGTCTACTTTTTTAGGGTTTTCAGCCACTTTCATTCTTGTATCTCCTGAATATGATAAGTTACATATTGTTAAGTATAAGTCTTTTAAATCTTTATTGTTTAAACATAAAAGTCCTACTTTACAGGCGTTTCTTCTATTTTGTAATATTAGTTCATCTATAAAGTTATTGCTTTTTATTGTTAAAATTGGTTTTTGAAATCTTCCGGGTACATAAAAGCTATCCCATGTTTGCATATGTCTTACAAAATCACCGTATTCAATAATGCCGTATTTAAATAAATGTCCTTTATATTCTATATTACTTTGATAGGTAATTCCGGTTATTCCTTTTATTTCATCTATACTTGAATTAAGGAAAAAGTTTCTTCCTATAAATGAATAGTCTTTTGGATTCTTTTTTATATTTTCTTTATGCCATAATTTCATATCGTTTACAATTAAAATTAAGTCAATTTGTGGTTTTTCTTTACTATCATAACCTAATTGTTTAAATACACCAGATCCATAGCCAAAGGCTGCAACTACTTCTGGTCTTTCATTTAAAAATTCTTTAATAAAATCTTTCATAACAACTCCTCATTGATATTATATCAAAAATGTACTAGATTTGCTAGTACATTTATTAAGATGTGTATGTCCAATTAATATAGAAATATATGTCTAATCTTCCTCTTATGGTACACAAAACTCTCTTCCTATTTTTATTTCACTATTAATATTTTTGTTATAGCAATAAAAAAGCCCTATTTCTAGGACTCTACATTACCATATCTTGCAATATATTCTTTTTCACTCATTGAATTATTAATTACATCTTCTGGTATAGTTGCATCAACAGCAGCATATTGGAACTTAAAATTAAATGATAGTTTTTGAATTATTTCATCAATATTAACATCTTTACCTAAATTTAAGCTATCAACATTAGCTTTTATGAAATCTATTAAATCACAACTTACTTCAGTAATACGATTATTTTTTTCATCTATTGTAATATTTAAATTAATGCTACCTTTAAAATCATCAAAATCACTTTTCATTTTTGGATCTATAGATTTTGCCATTCTATCCAATAATTCTTTAGAAATAACTAAACGATACATTCCTTTATTATTTGTTTTATTTATTAAATAGAAATCTTTATCAGTTAAAATTGTATTTAAATCCAATCCTTTTAAATAATCCATTACTTCTTTATATGATTCATCATTAGTATCAATATCATCTTCACTTTTGATGTAAATATTATTATCGTTATCAATATAATTAATCATATTATATACTTTACTAGGTATATAAGTAACTATTTTAGTGTCAGTTAAATTAGCATATCCTTTAAATGCTCCAACTAAAGGATTATCACTTAATTCAAATACTACTTTAGTATTATTTTCATCTTTTAATGCTGAAACTATTGCATTTATATTTGAGTCAACACTAACTCCTTCAGCACTTGCTTTTACATTAAAAGACATATCTATTTTTATTTCATTAACACTTTTTTCATTTTTTATAGTGTCACTTAAAACTTCAATAGGTTTTCTTTCTTTAACTTCTTCTTTTTTACCGCATCCTGTTATAACAAAAATCATAACAAATACTAAAAGTACTTTTAAAAATTTCTTCATATCCAACTCCTTACTTTATAAGTATATCATTTTAACAAAAATTAAACAATCATTTTTTTATAAGTTTATAAATATCATTATGGATATCTTCAATTGATCGCATATGATCACCATCATTACATTTTATTTTAGAAAATTTTAGATAATCTGCAACAAATAAAGCATTTTCATAGACTTTTCTCATAAATTCATCATTTTTTTCGTGAATATCATTTTGAATTCCATCATTTACTTTTCTTTCATTTCTTAATTTTTTTACTAAATCATATGGTGCTTCTAAAAATATAACTAAATCTGGTTCTTTAATTCCAAGTTTTTCATATTCAAAAGATATTACATAATCAATAAATTCTTTTCTTTTTTCAATATCATCTATTAATGCTGATTGATAAATTAGACTTGATGTCGTATATCTATCTAATAAAATTATACTATTTTGATATTCTTTTTTTAAATAACTATGCCATGTAATTGCACGGTCAACAGCATATAAATTATTTATAAAGTATGGTGATAAGTCTTCAATATTGCCAAACTCACCTTTTAAATATTTTTCAACAGGAACTCCTTGATATTCTCCATAGGACGGAAAGTGATGACTAACTACATTATTTCCATCTTTAATTAATCTTTCTTTTAGTAAAGTATACTGCGTACTTTTGCCGATACCATCGCAGGCACCTTCAACAACAATTAATTTGCCCATTTAAATCTCTCTTTCTAATGTTATTCCTTCTTTAAAATTACACTTTTTTGTACAATTGTAACCAAATGTACACCTAGCACCCTTTACATATTTCTTTATATCCTCTTTTAAGTAGTTATCATTTTTTTCTAATGCATCTTTATATTTTAGTAGTGTATCACGTGTTGCTTTCATAACTTCTAATTGCGCGGCTGTGCATAATCTTTCTTTTGTTTTTAAAATGAAATTATCATATGTACCTGTTTCATTTATTAAAATTATTTCTCCTTGTGGTACAACATTAGATACTGATTTAATATCTTGAGTCCATTCTTTTATATATTCTTCTTTTTTATTTAAAATAGGTGGTACAAAATATTTCTTTTCATCCATTCTTTCCATTTGATAAAATAGTGTTCTATGTCTTTGAGCTTGTGCGAGTGATGCATAAGATGCTTCATAATTAACAGAATAGATGTGTGAAAATATTTCTTCGCGTTTTTCTAAATCTTTACCAAATAAACTAATGTTGCGATTCTTGCTATTGTGCATTAATCTTTTATCTAAAACGTTCAATCTATCTAATTCTTTTATAAAATCCTGCATACATAATGATAAATTTTTTTCTAAATAATCATTTGATTCATTATGCTCTTCTATATATTTTTGCATAATTGATGCTATATAATTTATTTGTCTTAGTGTTGTTGAATATACCATTTCTGTTGGTACAAATACCGTAATTAAATATCTAGCATTTTCTTGCGCAAGTGTTTTGATTTTAAAATTAGTAAAATCAGGATAATTTTCTTTTATTAATTCTTTAAATCTTTCATTCCATTTATTATATAATGTAACCTCTCTTTCTGTTAAAATTGAACCATTTTTATAGGTTACATCAGTATAACGTGCGGATTTTTCACTTGTTGTGTATTGATGTTCATTATTAAGAACCATTGCAAGTATTTTGGGGATACCTACTATATTAAAATTAATCATTATGTGATCATATACACTATGGTGATCATTTTCTAAAGTATTATTGATTCTTTTTTGTGTATTTGAAATATCTTCTTTCTCTAGATGTTCAAAACCTTCCTTATCATAACATACTCCTGCTATTCTTCCACTAAATAATAGTGCGTTTTCTAAATCAAATGTTCCATCTTCCTTTAAAAAGAAGTTTTGTAAAATTTTTGTTTTCATAACTTACCCTCCTTTCCAATTATATAATAAATGTCATATTAAGACAATAATAATAGACATTTTTTTACAAAAATAAAACCAAGTTATGGCTTGGTTTATAATACTCGCTCTTTCTTTAATTCCGTATTTGGCATACTAAATATTGGATTTAGCACTAGTTTTTTGGTTTCTTTTGTGCTTAATAATAATTCAAAATTATGTTCTTTCATATAGGCAAATATTTTTTTTAGGTTTTCTAAATTATGTCTTAAGGCTTTATTGGTTACATATTCACCAATTCCGTTTTCTTCAAATAATTCAATACCATATATTATATTATTTATTGGAAGTGTAAATAAGCTTGGAACAAGTAAATGGGTATATTCTTCTTTATTCCAATATGGTAAGTTTAATTTAATAACAATTGTCTCATATCTATTTTTCCAAATATTTGATGTTAATAATTTTTTGAATTTTGGATCTTCCCATTCTTTTAAGGAAAGTGTTTTTTTTATGTCTTCATAAGGACATTTCCATATATTTGAGCTTAATAGTCGCATAAACTTTTCATCATCCCATTCTTCCATTTTACAGATTGAATCAACATATGATGCTGTACTTAAAAATATAGATGGTCCTAGAACATTTAAGTATTTTGGGTTATTGAAGTGTGGTAAGTTTAATGTTTCTTTTATATTTTGACTTGTTGTTGTCCAAACACTTGATGTTAATAATTTTTTGAATCTTTCATCTTGCCATTCTTCTAGCGCTAAAATGCTTTTGATATTTTCATAATTACTATGCCATATATTAGATGTAAGTAAGGAAAAGTATTTAGGATTATTCCATTCTTCCATATTTAATACTTTTTTTATTTCATCATAACTTCTATACCAGATTGTAGGTCCTAACATTTGTGCGAATCTTTTATCATTCCATTCTTCCATTTCAAGAATTTTTTTAACTTTATTATAATCACAAGATAATAATCTATCATTAATTAAATATTCTTTTCCATTTAATAAATCTTTAAAATCGGTCATATTATCCCCTCAAAAAAAGTATAGCACATTTGTGTATTTTTTCAAATTTTAAAGCATATTATTTTATAAAGGAGAAATTATGAACTATAAAGATAAGTTAATTGAAAGATATGTTTATATCTATAAAATGCAAAATGTTATTTTAAAGCTTATAGAGGATGGTGTTGATATATATCCTTCACTTGAAAATATTTTGCTTGGTAGAAAGCATTTAGGTGAAAATGAATATTATTATTATTTGGAGCATTTAAGGGAAAATATTAAGTTAAAAGATAATTTAAATCATTCTAATATGATAATAATATTAGATAGTTTATATAAATATATTGATAGTCAGAAAAAGGATAAAAAGAATGCAACTATTAAATTACAGGTTATAAATGAATATTTATCTGTTGCTTTATATAAGAATATAGATAATACTCAGAAAATAAAAAATAATTTTGTAAGAGATAAAGAAGATATTGGTGTATATAATAATAGTTTTATAAATACTTTTTCTTATGGTCCGTCGTATTTTTATTACGAATCAGAACATTTAACTGATAAAGAAAAACAAAAAATAAAAGAACTTTTATAAGTTCTTTTATATTAGTGCGAATAAACATAAAACTGCAATATTTGCAATAGCGATTGCAACTACGATTTTAAATGCCCATTTAAACCAGGTTGTGTATTCAACTTTAGCTAAGGCTAATCCGCCCATTATTGCTCCACATGTTGGCGTAATTAGGTTTACCAAACCATTAGCTGCAACCATTGACATAACAGATACTTCTGTACTATATCCTAGCGCACTAGCTATTGGTCCAACAATTGGTGTTGATAATGTTGCTAATCCAGACGATGATGGTACAAGTATTGATAGAACAACATGTAATAGATAATTCAACGGAACGAATGCAAGTTGAGGTAATTTTGCAAGGGCCTCTGTAGCATTGTATATAATATAATTATCCAAATGTGTTTCCTGCATTAATACGCTTGCTCCTCTAGCGATAGCGATAATTAGGATAACACCAATCATATCACCTGCACCTTTTACAAATGTGTCCACAAATTCTTTTTCTTTGAAACGATTGATTATTGATATAATAATAGCAATAAGTAAGAACCATAATGTCGATTCATTAAAATACCATTCGCCAAGAGGTGCTCCTGTTAGCCATCCTGTGAATTTAGGGAATATTGTAACTCCGAAATCTTCCCATGGAATAAATCCAATAATCATAATTAGAAATGCAACAGCAAAGAAAATAAGTGTTAATTTCTGTTTTCCAGATAATTTAGCTTGGGTACCTTCCTTTTCTTCGAATCTTCCATAGGCTTTTTCTGCTTCTTCTTGTTCTCTTAACGATAAGAAAGTAGAACCTTTATCCTTTTTTACTTTTTTTGCATATGCCATAACAAATAATGTAGTAATTATTAATGTTGTTAGCCATAATACAATACCAATCATAATAATGCCGCTTTGTTTTGGTTCAATTCCAACCTTATTTAGCGCATCTACGGCAGCTCCAACTGCAAATGGATTAACTGTTGATCCTAGACATCCACTACCTGCTCCTAATAGAACAATAGCTGATCCTACAAGTGGATCCATCCCTGCGGCCATCATTGTGGCAGCAAGTAATGCATAGAAACCAACTGTTTCTTCTAACATACCATATGTACTTCCACATACTGAGAAAATGAACATTAATATTGGTATCAATAATAGTTCCTTCCCTTTTAATTTTTGCACAAGTACCTTTATTCCTGTTTCAAGTGCCTCGGTTTTACTAATGATTGCAAGCAAACCTCCCAATACAAGAATAAATATACATACATCGATCGCATCGGCAAACCCTTTGATTGGTGCCATTAGAACTTGTGAAAGACTTGCTCCAACGGTTCCACTTCCATTTACGATAACTTTATCTACGAAGGTTGCTTTTGGAAGTATGTTTGACAATATTCCAAGTCCAAATATAAGAATTAGAATAATTGAAAAAGACGATAACATCGCTCTTGTCTTTTTTTTAGACATTTTTAATTTCCTCCTTCTATGATTGTACCTGTTTCACCTTTAATTGCATATTCTGCTTTTTCTAGTGAACTAATAATTGCTTTTCTATTAGAACCTTTAACAAAATCAATACAAGCTTCAATCTTAGGAAGCATACTACCACGAGCAAAGTGACCTTCACTGATATATTTTTTTGCTTCATTTACTGTCATATAATCAACATCTATTTGATTTTCTTTATTGTAATTTAAACAGACTTTATCAACAGCAGTTAAAATGAGTAAAGTATCAGCTCCTATCAATTTTCCAAGTAATGCGGCTGTTCTATCTTTATCAATAACAGCTTCTACACCGGATAGTGATTCATCCATAATAACAGGAATTCCTCCGCCTCCAGCAGCAATTACTACTGAATTATCGAAAAGTTTTTTAATTACATTCTTTTCAATAATATCTATCGGCATAGGAGATGGTACAACTCTCCTATATCCTCGTCCAGCATCTTCAACGAATACATAACCTTTTTCTTTTTCAATTTTCATAGCTTCTTCTTTGCTATAAAACATTCCTATTGGTTTACTAGGATTTTGAAAAGCAGTATCCGCAGAATCTACTAAAACCTGTGTTACAATTGTAGAACAATCTAAATCAATATTTTGTCTACTTAATTCATTTTGAATACATTGTTGTAATTGATAACCAATGTATCCTTGACTCATACTACCACATTCTGGGAATGGTACAGGAGGAGTACCGGCTCCGTTTGAAGCGTACTCCATTGCTAAGGCGATTTGGCCAACCTGTGGTCCATTACCATGAGTTAAAACAATTTTATTTCCGGATTTTATTAAGTTAACAATTATTTTTGCTACATTTTTTAGTAAATCTAATTGTTCTTTTGGATTTTTACCTAAAGCATTACCTCCTAAGGCAATAACAATTTTACTCATTATCTTCCCTCATAGTTGCGTATACAACTGCTTTAATTGTGTGAAGTCTATTTTCTGCTTCATCAAATACTTTTGATTTAGATGAATTAAATACTTCATCAGTAACTTCCATTTCTTTTAATCCAAATTTTTCGTGTATATCTTTTCCAATAGTAGTATTTAAATCGTGAAACGATGGTAAGCAATGTAAGAATATAGCATTTTTATTTGCGTTATTCATAACATCCATATTTACTTGATATGGTTTTAATAATTTAATTTTGCTTTCCCATACATCATCTGGTTCACCCATAGAAACCCAAACGTCAGTATAGATTACATCAGCTTCTTTTGTTGCTTCTTTAACATCTTCTGTCATTTCAATGCTTGCGCCTGTTTCTTGGGCGATTTCTTTACATTTTTTAACTAAATCTTCATCTGGCCATAATTCTTTTGGTCCACAAGATACGAAGTTCATTCCCATTTTGGCTGATATTACCATTAATGAGTTGGCTACGTTATTTCTATTATCTCCCATAAATACAAGTTTAATTCCTTGTAAATGTCCAAAGTTTTCTTCAATTGTCAAGGCATCACCCAACATTTGTGTTGGATGGAATTCGGTTGTTAAACCATTCCATACTGGAACTCCAGCATTTTTGGCAAGTTCTTCAACAATTTTTTGTGAGAATCCTCTATATTCGATTCCATCATACATTCTTCCAAGTACTTTGGCTGTATCAGCAATACTTTCTTTTTTGCCCATTTGGGAGCTTCCTGGATCTAGATATGTTACGCCCATTCCTAAATCTAAGCCAGCTACTTCAAATGAACATCTTGTTCTTGTTGATGTTTTTTCGAATAGTAGAACTATATTTTTACCTTTTAAGTATCTATGATCGATTCCTTTATGTTTCTTTTCTTTTAAGTCTTTTGATAAATCTAATAAATATCTTATTTCTTCTGGTGTGTAGTCAAGTAATGTTAAGAAGTTTCTTCCTCTTAAATCAATGCGATTATTGATTTTTTTGATTGATTCTTCTTTTAATAAACATTTACAGTTTCTATCATATTGTTCGTTATCAATATCATCTCTTATTAATGGCATACTCATACATCTTGGACCGCCTCTTCCACGAGATAATTCCGCGCTACTCATTTCGTATACTTTTATTCCGTGTTCTCTTAGTATATTGTTTGTAATGTTATTTCTATCATATACTACAACAACTCCTGGTGCTATGCATAGTGTATTTGTGCCATCATTCCATTGTTCTCTTTCGGCTGATATTTTTTCACCGCCAGCACAAGGGATTAGAGTAATTTTTCTTTTTAAATATTTTTCAAGTATTTCTTCTAAAGATCCGTTTAATTCAATAACGTTTAGATCTTCATCGCTGTCTGGTATGTCACCTTCAGTTATTTCAAATACTTGTAATGTATCCATTATTCCTGGATGATATGTAAACTTATCGTAATCAATTTGTGTAAATACTGTATCAAGGTGCATAAATGCTCTTGATTCTGGAATATTAAATGCTAATATTGTGTCAATTTCACAATCTGGATTTTTAAACAAGTTTTTAGCAAGTTCATCAATAGCGCCTGCTTCTGTTCTTTGAGATATTCCAACTGCTAGTATATGATTATTTAGGTTTAGAACATCTCCACCTTCTATATGGTATGGTAAATATCTATCATAGTATTTGTTTACCATATCTTTATATTCTGGGTGGTAATTAAATATATATTCTGCATATATTGTTTCTCTGCTTCTTGTTACAGAATACATTTTATTTAAGATTATTCCGTTTCCTGCGCTTGCAAATGGATCTCTTGTGAAATATAAGTTAGGCATTGGATCAGCTAAGAAGTCTGATTCTTCACCCACAAAGTCTACTAAGGATTGTTCAACATTTCTTTTAGCTCGGCTTATTTCACCTATTTTAATTCCTTCCATTGTTTTTAAGACTAATTCTTTTTTATTTTTGAAACTTTTTAAGTAATCAAATACCAAGTTTTTATATTTTGGTGTTCTTATTCCTGCTTCATAAATGAATTGTCTTATAAACTTATCGCTTATTTCTTCGCTTAATGATAATACTTCAGCCATTAAATCTTCTAGATAAACGACTTCTATACCATTTTCTTTTAGAATGTGAGCAAATTCATCGTGCTCTTTTTGTGCTTCTGGTAAAAAAGGTATATCATCAAATAGTAATCTACTTAATGTATCAGGTGTTAGATTTAATAATTCATTACCTGGTCTGTGTAATAATACCTTTTTTAAAGGACCAATTTCACTTTTGACATTTATTACATTCATAAATCCTCCTATATTCTTCATTATCAATTATAGCAAATAATTTTTTGTTTTACAATAGATTTTAGAAAAAAAGAAAAAACCGATTAAAAATCGATTTTTATGATATTGTTTGTACTTTTCTACCTGTACTTGTTTGATAGTGAATAAGGAAAGAGCCAATCTTATCATCCTTAATATATTTTTACGCACCACAAAAGAAGGACTACTATCCATAATTATCCTACAGAATCGTACTCCATATATTTTATCAACAAACCTTTCTATTTTTATATTATTTATTAGCAAATTAGTTTTCTATCTTTTTAAGAAAACCTTTTATTCTATCATTAGAACTATCAAAAAAGTCTTTTGTTTTTCCGTCAAAAAGGATTTTTCCATCTTCTAGGAATAAAACACGATTAGATACATTTTTTACAAATCCCATTTCGTGAGAAACAATCATCATTGTTTTACCAGTGTTAGCGATTTCTTTTATTAATTCTAATACTTCACCAATCATTTCTGGGTCTAAAGCACTTGTTGGTTCATCAAATAGAATAATATCAGGATCAATAATTAAAGTTCTTATAATTGCAACTCTTTGCTTTTGACCACCAGATAATTCATTTGGATAACTATTAGCCTTATCTTTAAGGTCGATAGTATCAAGTAATTCATAAGCTTTTTTAGTTGCATCTTTTTTAGCCATAAGTTTTAATTTAGTGGGTGCGAGAATAATATTATCTAAAACGCTTAAATGTGGAAATAGATTAAACTGCTGGAAAACCATACCAATCTTTTTACCTATTTCACCTTTATATAGTTTTTTTCCTTCAAATAGTATTTCACCTTCTGACTTTTCAAGTAAATCAATACATCTAAGTAGTGTACTTTTACCACTACCAGATGGTCCGACAACTGATACAATATCGCCTTTTTTAATTGAAAAACTAATGTTATCAAGAACTAAATTATCATTATAGCTTTTTGATAAGTTATTAACTTCTAACATTGTTTAACCTTCTTTCCATTAAATTGACTAATTTAGATAAACCAAGTGTCATTATTAGGTAAATTGAAGCTATGATAATTAAAGGAAAAAAGTATTCATAAGTTCTTGATGCTATGATATCAGATGCTTTAGTAAGTTCTAAAACGCCAATATAAGCACCAGCTGATGTTTCTTTTAGTAAAGTAATAAATTCATTACCTAAGGCTGGTAAAACATTCTTTATAGCTTGAGGCATTACAATATATTTCATAATCTTACTATAATTTAAACCTAAGGCATATCCTGCTTCCATTTGTCCTTTATCAATAGATATTAAACCACTTCTTATTATTTCAGCAACATATGCTCCTGAATTAAGTCCAAAAGCGAGTATACCAACAATAATAATGTTAATATTAACTGATTTAAAGATAACATAATATATAATCATTAATTGTAATAAAACCGGCGTTCCTCTTATTATATTGATATAGGTTTTAGATATTCCATTTAATATTTTTAATTTACCGGTATTATCGTGATAATGGCAAATAAGTGCTAGGAATAAACCAATTATAATACCCATAATAACTGCAAAAAATGCTATTAAAATGGTGTGGAATAATCCTTCAAGTATATATTCATATCTATTATCATATATTATGCTATTATAAAAGCTTTCACCAACTCTATTAAAGAATTCACCTATTTTATAAAATAAGTTCATAACATCACCCTTCAGTATGTTTTATAATATATTCTTCTATTTTACCTTCAGTTTTAAGTCTTTCTAAGACTTTATTGATTGTACTTAATAATTCATCGTTATCTTTTTTAACAATCATTCCATAACTATCATTTGTTAATGGTTTAGCAAGTATTTTTAAACCCTCGTTTTTTTCAAGGATTGCTTTAGCTGGTAATTCATCCATTACAACACAATCTACTTTATTTGCTTTTAGATCTTCAACTGCAGCCAAATATTTTTTTTGTCTTACAATTGTTGCATTTTTATATTTTTCTGTTACAAAGGTATCAGCAATGCTTCCTAATTGGACGGCAATTTTTTTATTGCTTATATCTTCAAAATTACTATTTTCTTTAACAATTACAACTTGTTTACTTGTTGTATAGTTTATTGAAAATGCTACTTCTTTTGCTCTTTCATCTGTATAACTTATTCCAGCGGCTCCAAGATCAGCTTTTCCTGTTTTAACTTCATTTATTATAGAATGGAAATCGATATCTTTTATAACTAATTTTTTATTTAATTCTTTCGCTATTTCTTTAGCAATATCTATATCAACCCCTACTATTTCACCATTTTCATAGTATTCATATGGTGCAAAGCCTGCTTCAGTGACCATAATTAGTTCGTTGTCATTTCTTTTACAAGCACACATAAAAAATAAAATAAGCAAAGATAACAAGATTTTTTTCATTTATTCACTCTCCTACTATTTACATTCTATCAAAAAAATAAAAAAAATACAATTAGTATTTATTAAAAACTAGTCATATTTTTAATTTTCTTATATAATCATTTTTCATATTTTTTATTGTTACAAGCGATGCAAGCTTTATAGCATTTGTTAATTCATTATATATATAATCTCTTTGTTTTTGATTTGCTTTTACTTTTTCTCCATATATTGATCCGATTGTATCCTTAGTTACATTATACAATAGGTCTTTTTTATATTTTAAATGTGGTCCATAATATCTTACTTCAATTATTTCGCCTCTATTATCATAGTAACCTCTTCTTGTATAAAAGTGAGAAAAATATAGATATTTTTTGTGACCTATTTCACAAAATAATTGATAAGCAAAGCCTTCATTTGTTCGGTAGTAACTTACTTTATTATTTGTTTTTTTATCTTTTATGTGTAGTTCAATGGCATTTCTTTTATTACCTACCGATGTATTATATGGACTAACTGATAAATCAACTTTATTTAAATAGTCTTCATCAAATGTTATATCTTTATTTAAGAATGGATTAACACATTTGTCAAAGTTTTCTAATCCGTTTCTTATCCTTTTTAATACTCCTGTTGTATTTGTGTTAATAAATTTTCTATCTTCTTTAAGCCATTCTTTATTAGTTATACAAGGATTACATTTATCTATTATTTGTGAATTAACTTCTTTTAATATTTCATCAAATATATTTTGGTCTATTGTTTTAAAGTTTCTTTTATTAATAGTAAAGCTTTTCATTTCTAACAAAAATATTATTAAAGCTTCTTTTGTATCAATGTGATAAGATTCAATATATTTATTTTTATCGGTCCTTAGTTCTAATTTTTCTTTAGCTTTTTCAATTTTTATTATATAATCATCATCTAATTCATTATATTTTTTTATTTCTTCTTTATAGTCATTATCAACAGCATTTTCTGATACTTTACTTTCCAATCCATTAATTTTAAAATTATATTTATTTGCGTATTTTTCTTCGAGCACGTTTGCAAAGCTTAATGGTATTTTTCCTTTTACGAGTGCATAGTCGTTTTCAAACGAAATAATGTATTCATAAAACTTTAAGGCATCATTTTCTTTTTTATAATTCATTATTTCTAATATTTTATCAAATTCAATTTTCTTCATAAAACCCTCCCTACATTCAGTATAGCAAAAATAATATGAGATAGCAAACAAAAAAACTTATTTTATTTTAAAATAAGCTAATGTAAAATCTAATAAGTTCGATTTTCTTATAAAATTGGTGCTCCCGATTGGACTCGAACCAACTGCCTATTCCTTCGGAGGGAATCGCTCTATCCACTTGAGCTACAGGAGCATAACTAAATTATATCACAAAAAAAGAGATTTATGCTAAAATCCTTATAAAATTAGCTATCTCTCTTTCATTCAATACTTTGCCCTGACTAATTACTTTTTCATTTATAATTAAAGCAGGTACATTTGAAACATTATATTTTTTTGCGTCGCTTTCTTCTTCGAGTAAAGAAACACTTACCTTTCCTTTTATTTTTTCCATAGCTTTACCTACATTTTTTAGTAATTTCATACGATTACTAGATTCATTTCCAATGATTTTAATTTCCATTTTCTCTCACCTCTATTTAATTATATAAAACACTTATTAATATTTTATAGGTAAATTATTAAAAATTATTAAGACGGTATTGTAAACTCAATAACGAGTCCATTATCATTATATGCTTTTATATTGCCACCCATTTTTAAAACAAATTCTTTACATATTGATAAACCTAATCCTGATATTTTTCTAGATTTATCTGTTGTAAATAAGGGATCAAATATTTTATCAATTATGGCATTATCTACTCCTGGTCCATTATCTGCAATTCTAAAATTAAAGTATTTGTCATCTTTAGTTATTAGAACACTAATTAATCCATTTTTATCTAGGAAACGCGCACTATTGGAAATAATATTTGCGAATATTCGTTTTAATTTTAAAATATCTGTACAAATAACATCTCGCATACATTTGGATTTAACAACTAAGTTAATACCATCATTTTTTAAATCTGCTTTATAATCATCATTTAAGGCTTTGACAATATCTTTAATATATAATTTATCCATTTTTAAAACAGAATTAGATTTGTTAATTAAATAATCATCAAAATCACTTAGAATATTTTTAATATGAATTGCTTTACTATTAATAATTTCATTATATTCTTTTATTTCTTTTTTACTTACACTTCCATCTTTAATTAAATTTGAATAACCAATAATAGAAGTTAAAGGTGTTTTTATATCGTGAGAAATACTTGCAATTATTCTGTTTTGTTCACTTTTCTCATTTTCCAAAGAATCAACTAAATTAACGAATTCATTTTGAATAATACCTAGTTCACCATTAACATTTGCTCTTTTAGGCTTTTTACCAAGTTTATAATTTCTAATATCTTTTACAATATTTTCAACTGGACTTATTAGTTTTAATCTTACAAATACAAACACAAATGCCATTATAATTGAAACAAGAGCGATTTGAAAGATAATTAATCCAAAAATCATACTACTTGTTGTTGCTTTTGTATTCATATAAACGCTTAGTAAGTAAAAATTATTGCTTACTTGGATTATATCAGAAAACAAGAACATTTCATCTTTAACATTGCTTTCCATTACATCTTCATTATCTACATCTGATAATTTAAATTTAACACCATAATTTTTAGCAATTGTATTTAATTTATAAAACAAACTTTCTGTTGTTGGATAGTATGATTGTATTTCTTCTTTAGCAAGTTTTTCTTTTAATATATTCATTTCAGCAAATATTGGCTTTATTTTAAAGCCAAACCAAAATATTAGAGTTAGAATATTAACTATAACAGTAATAAGAATATAAAAAATTATTTTTTTACTTAAACTAACATTTTTCATCAGATTCAACCCTTATAAACTTATATCCGTATCCCCAAATTGTTACAATGTATTTTTCGCCTATTTTATCTCTTAAACTTTTAATATTAACTGCTACTGCGCCGATATCGCCATAGCTATCACCCCATACTGATGTAAATATTTGTTCTTTTGATAAAGCGATTCCTGCATTGTCCATTAGATATCTTAAAAGTTCAAATTCACGCGTTGATAATTCTACTACATTATTATTTTTCTTAACTTCAAAACTTTCTTTGTTTAAAGATATTTCACCTATATTTATAACATTATCTCCTCGATTAAAGTTCCTTTTATTTAGTCTTAAATATGATTTCACTTTTAAAACAAGTTCGGTATTATCAAATGGTTTTGTGATATAATCATCACCGCCCATTTCATAACAGACCATTTTATCTACTATTTCTGATTTTGCAGAAATAAATATGATTGGTACATTTATTTTATTTCTGATTTTTAAACATACTTCAGTTCCACTCATTTCTGGCATCATTATATCTAGTAACACTAAATCATAACTGTTATCAATTTTTTTAAAAACATCCAAAGGGTTATTAACTATATCTGTATCAATGTTTTCTTTTTTTAATATTAAAGAGATTAAACTTGATATTTCTTTGTCGTCATCAACTATTAAAACCTTTGCCATATTATCACTTCCTTTTCAATATTATATAATATTTTTTACGAAAAAACAAACTTAATTGTTTTTAAATAAACCATTATCTTTTAGATATTTATAATAGTTATTTTTTACAATAAGTTTGCTTATATTGATTTTATTATTCATAAGATTATTCATGTTTTTAATATAAGCGTCATCTACTTCTTCACCTATATATTTACTATCAACGCCGTAATATTTTCCTTTGTCACTAACCCAGGATCTTTTATTAAATATAGCAAGGCCGTTTCTTGTGCTTAGAATATCGTTTCCGGCAAATAGTCTTGAATCATATTCGATATTGAATAGATTATAGACTGTTGGTAATACATCAATTGACATACAGGTTTTATCAACTTCTACGTTTTTCATTTTGCTATTCCATATTATAAGACTGCTTTCATTGACACCAATTACATCATCTTTTTGATGACTTGATAGTTCATTTACTGCGTTTAGATTTAAGCCGTATGGGTAATGGTCTGGTAATATTACAATAACAGTATCATCGAGTTTTCCTTTTTCTTCTAAGGTATTTATTAGTAATTCTAGGGCATCATTTAATTCAATTTGAGTTGCTAGATATGCTTTAGCGCTTGTCGAGTATGGTAAGTCTTTTACTTTGTTATAGTTTTTAAGAGCGACTTCGTTTCCATAGAAATTGTAGGCTAAATGACCTGATACTGTCATATAGTAAACCATAAATGGATCTGTACTATTTAGATAATCATCAGTTGTTGCTTTTATCATTTCAGTATCAAATTCTGGCCATATATTACATTTTATTTTGCTTTCTAAACCATTATAACAGCCTTTATAGTTATCAAATCCTAAAGCTTTTAGATATTTATTGCGATCTTGGAAATTGTAATAGTGATCGTGATATGCATATGTTTTATAGCCGTATTTTTTAAATGTATTGGCAAGGCCATAAGGGAAATAGTTGTTTCCACTTCGCCAAGTGGCTAAAATGCTTGAGTCAGCATATAGTCCTGTTAAGGCTTGAAACTCACCTCCGATTGTACTTAGATTATTGCTTGAATAATAATTATTAAATATAAAACCACTATTTATTAGTTTATATAATGTTGGTGTTAAATCTTCTCTTACACCGATAGTATTAAAGCTTTCTGCTACTATATAAATTAGATTTTTCCTTTCAAACATTCCGGTATATTTATTTTTTTTAGTTGGTTCTAAGTTTTTTAAATAGTTATTGATTTCATCATTTCCTTTTAGATTACTAAAATCAATATCTATTTTATTATAGTCGTAATCATATAATTCTTCTTTATCAGATATATCTATTATGGGTTTTATTTTTTCTTCAAATCCGAATATGTTTCTATATATATCAAGCAAGCCTGAATTGATAATTCCTAATTTTTCATTATTTAAATTGACATCATTTATACTTGTATAAAGGTAATAAATTGAATTATCTTTTTCTTTTTGCATATAAATATTGCCTACAAATAAACCGATTGATAATAAAAATACACCTAATGAGAATAACATATTTTTTTTATCGTTTTCATATTTTTTTCTAAATACAATTAATAGTATTAATGGTAAAAAGAATAGTATGATAGCATAGAAATTTTTTAGAATGGAAATTATTGTTTCTTTTCCAAACTTTAATACTTGGTCACTTAATTTGAATAGGTCTAATGAGAAAAAGAACCCAAATACATTTTTAAGGACAAATTGCATACTGAAGAAAATACCTAATATGCTATATATAATATAGTTTAGTATTTTTTTATTAAACAAGGATGTTATTATTGTTATTAAAGATGATATTATTAAACTAAATAAAATAATGTTTATTATAGAGCTTCTACTATATGTATCAAATGATAGTAATCCAAATAATAGTTCCATATAAGCTATTAAAATAAAATTAATAAAAAAATTTCTTACTTTCATAAATCTAACCTCTATAATAGTATATCATAAAAAATATAAAAAGGAACTAACTCTTTTTATATTTTACACTATTCATATATTCAATTGTTTTATTTTGAAAATCAAATATTGTTGTTTGGTTTTCATCTTTTATATTATCATAAAATAATATTATATATACTTTATTTGTACCGAATTGGACATATTGAACATAATATTCATCGGGATAAGTTTTACTTCTTAGGTTTAATGAATAACCTTCTAATTCGTCATATTTTGTTTCTTCTTGGCTTAATATTTCAAATGTTTCATCAATATATTTGTTATAATTTTTTTTGAATTCTTCTACACTCACATCTAAGTCAAAGGCGTTTAATATTACTTCATTAATTCCTTCTTCGCTATTGAGATAACTTATGTATTCATCATTTTCATAAAGTTTAAAAGTATTTGGAAGGGTAATACTTATATCATCATATGTATATATTTTGTCTTCTTCTACTGGTTGTAGTAATGCGATCGCAAATATAATTAAAGCAAATATAAGTATACATAAGCTTGAAATTTTTACGACTTTTTTTGTAAAGTTTTTACGACCTATTTTCGGATTTTCAATTGCTTTTAAATCTAAATATACTTTTGAGAAATTAGATACAATTATTCCTTTTTTTTCAAACTCATTAAAGAATACTATTTTATTTTTTACTTTCATTTCTGATAAAATTACACTTTTTGGTACCGTTTTCTTTTTATCATAGGCTTTATATTTATCAAATATTTCTTTTAAGTATTCTATTTGTTCATCATATGTTTTATCTAAAATATCTTCGCCTTCTTCGACTATTCCATATGCTTCATTATTGATATTTTTTACTATTCCACTTATTCCAAGTAATGTAAATACTATTGATATTATATAGTCAGTTATGATACTGCTTGCAAAGCCGTTTGATGCATATAATAGTCTAAATAGTTTAAGGTCAAATCCGTATCCTTCTTTTAATAGTAACCAAAATGGTATTATTATAAATGTTGATATAGTAATTGCTAGTAATGATGATACTGTAATGATTGTTGATGTTTTTTTATTTACTTCTCCTCCAAATAATTTATAGAAAGTAAGTGATCCAAATCCGATTATTGCTGCTAGTATTGATAACATATAATTTGCATATACATATATAAGTATCCAGGGTAAACTAAATATAATTGCTCCGACTAATGCTCCTATTATTCCTTTTATATTTTTAATTATAGAGTTAACATAATTAAATGATAATCCGGCTAAAAACATAAACACTGGAACATCAACTAGTAAGGTTAGACTACTAAACCATCTTGGTAGATATCCTTCTCCAGACCACCAAGCAGTATGAATTATAATTATAGAGATGGTTGCTAAACCCCTTAAAAAATCAATATTATTATTTCTAGTTGCTTTTTTCATTTTAACTCTCCTACTACTATTTTACATTTATTTCTTCTACACTTTCTTTTTTTACAAGATAAGCATGTTCTGCTATTTTCATAAGTGGCAAATCAGACATTGAATCTGAGTAAAAGCCCGTTATTTTTTTATTATTAAATTCTTCATTAAAGCGATGAACTTTTTCTTCACCATAGCAATTTTTACCTAAGAATGTGCCTGTTTTCTTACTTACTTTACTAGCAATAACTTTTATTTTTAATTTTTTCTCTAATGGTTTTAGTAAAAACTCAGGAGATGCAGATATAATTACATCACTTGTTTTACTTTGTTTTTTATACCAAGTTTTTATTTTTACTATTTTTTGTTTCCAAAATACTTCTACAGTCTTATCAATATTATCTATTTTTTTTACAAATGAAAAGAATTGTGATTTAAAATATTCTTTATCTTTTATTTTTAATTTATATAAAATCATAGCAAATACTTGTTTTGGTAATAGTAAAATAATTGATTTTTTTCTTTTTAAACAAAACAGGTAAAAATCAATTGATGAATCTCCATCATATATTGTTTTATCAAAATCATAAACATTTAGCATAATAGATTTTTTTCCTCCTATAAGTTCTATCTTTGTATTTATCGACGACTTATTTATTTCTTTGGTAGTTCGATATAACTATTTACAATTATAGCATATTAAGTAATTATTTCATAAAAAAATGTCGTTTCTTTGACCTTTTTTAAGCTATTTAACATAGTATTTTGACAAAGTTATAGGCTTATTATAACAAGTACAATAAGCCTCCCATTACTAAAACATATAAAATTACGATCGCTATTAGTTTTTTGTCTGATAAAACCACTTCGATAGGATCACCGTGTGAGTTTCCTTCAATGTTTAGACTATATAGCTGTAATATTATCATTACTAGTGGTATAGTCCAGAATAAGTAATCGTTACCTATTCTTGCTACTGTTGCTGGATCAACACACCATAATGTATAAGATACTATAGCTAGTCCTAAGCAAACGTACATATTCTTGTCTAAGAATTCTTTATTGTATAAACTTAGAACTTTTCTACTCTTGTTACCATTTTTAATAATTTCATTTCTTCTTTTACCAAAGCCTAAGTAGAATGATCCAAAGATAATCATTAAGTATAAGAATTTAGAAACTTCTACATCTACAACTACTCCACCATACATAACACGTAAAACGAAACCTGATACTAGTATTACGACATCAATGATAGGTTCATTCTTTAACTTTTTACTATATAAAATATTTAGAATTAAGTAAATTAATGGAATTAATATTACAAAGATATTTTTAGTAGTCTTGAAGAAGAAGGCCATTATAATAGCAATTACGATAGCTAGTAAAAGCATTACTATATAGGCTTGCTTTTTACTAACCTCTCCTGATGCTAGAGGTCTAAATTTCTTTACAGGATGTAATTTATCTTTTTCAATATCACTCATATCATTTAGAATATATACTATTGATGATGTAAAACAGAATACTATAAAGGCAAGTAAACATGTTAAGAAATAATTTAGATTAAAAAGATTTAAACTAAAGAAGATTGGTAAGAAAATTAAACCATTTTTTAACCAATGTTTTGCTCTAATAAGTTTAATGTACTTTTTCATTTGTTTCAACTCCTATTCTCCAGCTATATTTATAGCGCATATTTTCTGTGGTAATGTCTTCTTTGATGGTATAGTTTACACCATTGTCATTTAAGGTATAGTAATAACCATATAAGTCATGCATACCAGTAAGTTTTAATTTTAAGTCTTTTGTATTTTTCATTTCTTTTATATCTTTTGATATCTGGCTAAATGTTTCTAGTTGTTTTACATTAATATAAGCATAAACTAAAGTGTTAAGACATAGTAGTAATAATGATAAAATAGTTATGGCTTTATTTACTTTTGTTTCATTATATTTTCTTATATATACTAAGGAAAGAATTGCTCCTACTGGAAATAAGTATAGTTGAGGAACATATCTTGCCCACCAGTTTTCACCTACTAAAATTGAACTTATGATAATTGCTATTGCTGGTAAATAAATGTATGGAGCAAAAGATTTTTCTTTTCTTATTATTTTTACAACTGAATATATAAGTATTGGGGTTGTAATTATTACAATTAAGGCAAATAATGGACCAAATCCACCTATTCTTACATCTGGGGCATATAATTCACCAATTTCTGATTTGTATACTTTTATTGGTAATTTTAATTG
>ENA-OROD01000638-OROD01000638.1-human-gut-metagenome-genome-assembly--contig:-NODE-638-length-32992-cov-22.542612_pt1 | contig 32992 bp, 35 predicted proteins | sample MGYA00242123_ERZ509038 | MGnify/ENA primary metagenome ERZ509038 (study PRJEB26280, sample SAMEA2338719) | human gut metagenome | biome: human gut; feature: human-associated habitat; material: faeces... | reverse complement strand
GGGTGAACATCACCATCTGGAACGGCACCACCATGGAGAACACGCACAGGTAGTATACGATCTTGCTGAACAGGCTCCCCACGCGCGCCACATACCAGGCGGCCATAGAGGTGCACAGCAGGATCAGTCCCGAGGACACCACAGTGATAAACAGGCTGAAGAATACAGCCTTGATAAAGGGATAGCTGCCGAAGGTCATGCCCTTGACGTAGTTCTGCAGTCCCATAAAGGTGTCGGAGTTGGGCAGGGCAAAGGTCTCCGTGTTGACGGCGGCGTTTGTCTTGAAGGAGTTGATCAGCACGATCAGGATGGGCAGCACGTAGATGACGCAGATCACGGTGAATACCACTGTCAGCGCCATCTTGCGGCGATCCTCCCGGGTTTTCAGACCTTTTTTCATCACTGCTGTACCTCCTTTTTACGGGTGGAGCGCAGCTGGATCAAGCCGATGGCCGCCACCAGAATGAAGAACAGAACCGCCTTGGCCTGCGCCGTGCCGCGGTTGTTGCCGCTGGAGGAATAGAAGGAGTTGTAGATGTTCAGCGCCAGCATCTCCGTGGTTTTGATGACGCTGCCGTCCGCTTGTTGCAGGAAAGGACGCCCCTCCGTCAGCGCCAGGTTCTGGTCAAACAGCTTGAAGCCGTTGGTCAGGGTCAGGAAGATGCAGATGGTGAAGGAGCTCATCATGTTGGGAATGGTCACCTTCCACAGTGTCTGCCAGCGGGTGGCACCGTCGATGCGGGCGGCCTCCAGCATATCCTCCGGCACAGCCTGCAGTCCGGCGATGTAGATGATCATCATGTAGCCCACCTGCTGCCAGCAGATCAGGATGATCAGTCCCCAGAAGCCGTATTTGCTGTTGAGCACCACAGAGCTGTTGTACTTCACCAGAATGCCGTCGAAGATCATGGACCAGATGTAGCCCAGCACGATGCCGCCGATCAGGTTAGGCATAAAGAACACGGTGCGGAACAGGTTGGAGCCTTTGATGTTCTGGGTCAGCGCATAGGCCACCGCAAAGGCCAGCGTGTTGATAAACAGCACCGACACAAAGGCGAACAGCGCCGTGAACCAGAAGGCGTGCAGGAAGCTGCTGTCGGAGAAGGCTTTCACATAATTGTCAAAACCCACCCACGACCACTGGCTGATGAGCTTGAACTTACAGAAGGACAAAAACGCGCCCTGCAGGAAGGGCCACAGAAACCCGATGCAAAAGGCGGCGAAGGTGGGCAGCAGAAACAGCCACACCATCCGTTGAATAGGCCGGCGGATCAGACGGCTGTTCAGTGCCGCCGTATCCCGTTTTCGTTGAAATCGCTTCATTTGACCACTCCTGTTCTCCATCATATCGTTATGGCGAAAGCTCTTGGCCGAAGGCCCTTCGGCCGACAGCTTTCGTCACACCCTGTGTGTCAAAGAGAGAAACAGGGGGCGGGCGAAAAGCCCGCCCCCTGTTTTATGCAGTTTCCGGAGATACGTTAGGCGTTCTCGTTGGCGTACTGGGTAGCCCAGCCTTCCACGAAAGCGGTCTTGACGTCGTCCCAGCTGCCGTTGTCAGCGGTGTACTTGCTCAGAGCATCCACCACGGCGGCACGCCAATCGTTCACAGCGGGCGTATAGTTGAAGGCCCAGGTGACAGGATAGCAGCCGTTGGCAACGTACTCGTTGGCCAGAGCGCTGAACGGATTGGAGGGAGCCTTGGAGGACTTGAAGGGGCAAGCGCCGAACTGCTCGGACATCATGGTGGTGCCCTCGTCAGAGGTAACGACCCACTTCAGGAAGTCCAGAGTAGCCTGGATGTCCTCGGGCTTGGCGTTCTTGTTGACGGACCAGTAGTTCTCGGTACCGGTGCACAGGCCGGCCTTCTCCTCGCCTTCCACGCCGCAGTAGATGGGGATCATGGTCAGATCATCGGGGTTCATGGCGAACTTGTCAGCAGCGGTCAGGTTGCTGTACTCCCAGGTGCCGTTCTGATAGAACACAGCCTTGCCCTCGCCGAACTCAGCCTCAGCCTGATCGCCGGTAGCGGTCAGCAGGGCGGCGCCGGTGGTGGCGGAGTCAGTGATGTACAGATCCCAAACGTTCTTGTAGTTGTCCAGATAAGTACCCTTGATGGTGGCGGGCTTGGAGCTCACGCTGTCGTCACGGAACTCATAGAACAGAGGCATATTGGCCAGGTGGCCGGAGAAGCGCCAGGAGGAGCTGCCGTCCAGACCGGCGGAGGTGAAGGCGTCGAAGCCCAGCTCGGAAGCACGGGCGTGAATGTCGTCAGCAACGGCCTTCAGGGTCTCAAAGTTGGTGATTTCGTCCACGGAGTGACCGGCCTGCTCCAGCAGAGCCTTGTTGACGATGATGCCGTAGGTCTCCAGGCAGTAGGCGATGGAGATGACCTCACCGTTGGCGTTCTTCAGAGCGTAGTCCTTGGAAGCCAGCTCGTTGTACACGTCGGTGCTGCTCAGATCGTAGCAGAAATCACCCCAGGTAGCCACGCCGCCCTCGTTGCACTGGAACAGGGTGGGAGCGGCATCCTTGTCCATCTCGGACACCAGCATGGTCTCGTACTCGCCGGAGGCGGCGGTCACGACCTTGACAGGCACGCCGGTCTGCTCGGTGTAGGTCTTGGCCAGAGCCTGCCAGGCATCCTCGGCCTCAGGCTTGAAGTTCAGGTAATACACGCTGCCGGTGGCAGTGGTGTCACCATCGCCGTTGCCCTGTGCGTCATTGTTTCCGCCGCCGCAGGCGACCAGAGACAAAGCCATCACAAGAGCAAGAATCAGTGCAAGAAACTTCTTCATGTTGATGATCTCCTTCAATTCAATATTTATTTTCACAGTATGTACTGCAAAAAACGATTTCATGCTTCCCATGGGAAGCAGAAAAAGCGATATCGCTTTTTCTATGACCGGTTCTGTTTTATACCAACTTTTTCACGCTGCCGCCGATCCGCAGCACCGTGGGCAGCACCTCATGGCAATTGCCCGCGCGGCCCTCGATCATGTCCAGCAGGATCTCCATGCTGCGCTGGCCCATCTTCTCCATAGGCTGGCACAGTGTGGTCAGCGGCGGGTCGATGTAGTCCGAGACCTCGATGCCGTCAATGGCGATCACCGAGCAGTCATCCGGTACGGTGCGTCCGTGCTCTCGCAGGGCACGCATGGCGCCGATGGCCATGTTGTCAGAGATGGCGAACACGGCGGTAAAGTCCATGCCGCTGTCCAGCGCGCGATTCATGGCCTGATAGGCGGCCTGAATGTTGAAGGTGTCGGTGCAGATCACCAGCGCGTCGTCCGGCGTGATGCCCGCGTCGGTCAGAGCCTTGCAATAGCCTTCGTACCGCAGCTGGCTGATGGAATGGTCATCCGGCCGGGTGATAAGGGCGGCGATGCGCCGGTGTCCGTTTTCAATCAGATAACGGGTGGCCCGGCAGGCGTTCTCCATGTCGGCGATGGACACGGAGGAGTAGTCGGCGTGCTCCAGCGTTCCGTAGTGGTTGCCGAAGGAGCAGCACACGAACGGCACATTCAGAAGTGCCAGATCGGCGGCGGAATAGTCGAACCGTCCGCCCAGCAGCACCAGACCCAGCAAGCGCTTTTCACGCTCCATGATGGCGGCCTGCTTCAGCTCATCGTCGCAGGAGCTGATCTGCTGCATCACCATGGTGTAGCCGCCGGCGGTGATGCCCGCCTCCACCGCGTGGATGATGTCGGTGTAGAAGGGATTGGAGATGCCGCGCACCACAAGTCCGATGGCATCAGACTTGGTTTTCACCAGATCCCGGGCGGAGTTGTTGGGGATGTAGTTGGTGCTTTCGATCACATCCAGCACCTTGCGGCGGCTCTCGTCGCTGACATCGGGGCGGTTGTTCAGCACGCGGGAGACGGTGGTGATACTGACGCCGCTCATGCGGGCAATGTCCTTGATCGTCACGTTTTCTCCCTCCCATCCTTCAAGTCAGGGAGAAAATGACTTGGTAGCGTTACCGGAAACGTTTTCAACCTGAGCAAGTTCAATCTTAGCAACTTTCACATGGCGTGTCAATGTGGTTTTTGAATTTTCGTTGGTTATGACAGTTTTTTTGTTTTGCCTTTGTTGATTTTGCTGAAGAAAAAATGAAGGACAGGATATCCTGTCCTTCATAGGAAAGATTTGTGCGGTCAATCAATGATAAGCGTCTTGCCGTTCAGGGCGGCGTAGGCCAGCCGTTCGCCCTCATAGCGCAGCTTCATGGAGAAGAAGGGGGTGTCCGGGTCGTGGATGAGATCCAGAAACAGCTTGTCACCGGCCCACAGGGGCAGCTGCATCAGCTGATCCTTGTGGATCCATTCCAGCACGCCCTCGTTGCATTCGATCAGCTCACCGGTCCAGCCGGTGGCGGTGAACACATGCATATACTCCGTCTCCCACTGGTCGGACACGAAGGTCACAAGACCGCGGTACTGATAATCTGTCAGCGTCAGTCCGGTCTCCTCCAGCGTTTCCCGCAGCACACATTCCTCCGGGCTTTCATCGGCCTCGAACTTGCCGCCCACGCCGACCCATTTGTCATGGTTCAGGTCATTTTTCTTCTTGACCCGATGCAGCATCAGATAGTTGCCCTGCGGGTCCTCGATATAGCAAAGAGTAGAATTGTACATGGCTCTCCGTCCTTTCAGGCGCATTCCTCCGCGCCATATGTGTTAGCCCTCCACGCAGAATACCCGTTCGTCACCGCTCTGAAAATTCGCGGGATCGCAGAAGGGCGGCTCGCCGGGCCACTTCTGGTGGAAGCGTATAATAAGCGAATCGTGCAGATGAACCGATACGAAAACCATAAAATGCTTTTCCGGGAAGGTCTGCTTCAGACTGGCAAGGAGCAGCGCACCCAATTGGGGCGCCAGCGGCAGCAATGCCTGAAATTCCTTCCGGGTGACATGGTCAAGGAGGTGGATGTGATTTTCCGATGCCTCAAAGGCTGTCCGGTCATATGCAGGCGGCACGACCTGCACGGTCGAATCGGCGAATACTACATATTCGTTTTCCCGCGCACTGTCGTACAGCGTTTTGAAGGAGGCCAAAGAGGCAAACAAGCGCAATAGCGCCAATCGGTTCGTCATGAGTGATTCAAGCCCTTTCAAATGTGATCTCGTCATAGCCTGTTTCGCCGTCCTGCTCCATGCCGTAGCGCCAGCCGTCCAGCACGCCGATCACTAGCTCACAGGTGGTGTTGATGATGCAGCCCTCCTTCAGGTGTCCACCGAAAGCGCCCAGCCCCTGACGGCTCAGAGCAATGTGCAGATGGCACCGTTCCTCGCTGACAGTGCCCATCAGCGACAGGATCTCGCAGTGTTCCTCCACCGTGCGGACGGTAACGCCGTCGGCGTCCCGCAGTACGGCGCGGGTCAGGCAGCCTACGCCCGACAGCACCACTCCGGCGGCGATGCGGTGCTCAGCGCAGATGCGCTTGATGGACAGCAGCAGGTCGTCGCCCCGGTGCAGTCTCCGGCAGATGGTGGTCATGAACGCACCTCCCTTGCAATGGTACAGCGGTATCATACCACACCTTTTGCAATTTGTATAGTGCTGTGATATACTGGTCGGGAAAGAAGGTGAGCGTATGACCTATGAGATCGTCCGCTCCCGCCGCCGCACGGTGGCGCTGGAGGTAACGCGGGAGGGACGGGTGCTGGTACGGGCACCGCTGCGGATGCCGCAGGGCGAGATCAAGCGCTTCGTGGCGTCCCACGCCGCGTGGCTGGAAAAGGCGCAGGCCAAGGTCGCCGCCCGTCAGGCCGCCCATCCGCCTCTGACGGAGCAGGAGACCGCCGCGCTGCGGCAGCGGGCCAAGGAGCTGCTGCCGGACAGGGTGGCCCACTACGCCGCCATCATGGGTGTAACGCCCACGTCGGTGAAGATCACATCCGCCCGGACCCGCTTCGGCAGCTGTTCGGGGAAGAACGGCATCTGCTTCTCTCTGTACCTGATGCAGTACCCGGAGGAGGCCATCGACTATGTGGTGGTCCACGAGCTGGCCCATATCCGCCACCATGACCACAGCCCGGCCTTTTATGCCGAGGTGGCCAAGGTGCTGCCGGATTATAAGGAGCGGATGAAGCTGCTGAAAACGTGAAAACAGGGTGAAAGATAATTTGATCTTTCACCCTGTTTTTTATACCCTTTATACCAGCTTCTCAAAATAGCGGAACGTTTCGTCGTCGGTGGTGTGCCACATGCAGGAGGACAGCATCCGCTCCGACGCGGCGTTTTCCCTGTAGCATTTGGCCACCACGCGGGTCAGCCCCAGATGGTACAGCGCCCAGTCCGCCACGGCGGCAAACGCCTCGGTGCCGTAGCCGTGGCCGGCAAATTCCGGCGTGATACGGCAGCCCTGCTCCATGGTGCCCCGCCAGTCGCCGTTATACAGCACCACCTCACCGATGCACCGGCCCTCCAGCCGGACGGCAAAGTTGATGGCGATGCGGTTTTCAAAGTCCTGCCGGGTCACATCCAGGAAGTAGTCCTCCGTCAGCTCGCCCTTCAGGTCGTCCCGGTAGTCATAGCCCCACCAGCGGTTGCGGTCGTCGTCCAGACACAGGGCGTTGTAGGCGGCTTTGTCAGCGTCGGTAAAGGGGGAGAGGGTCAGCCGCTCTGTGGTCAGCTCCGGGATATGCCGCAGGGCGTCCAGCTCGCAGCCCACCTCGAACCGCATCTTGCCGCCTAGCTCGGCAGGCAGGTATTGCAGCTTGGAGGTGCGCAGTCCCCGGTCCCGGCCATCGTCCTCACGGTTGATCCAGCGGCAGTCGCCGCCGTAGTAGGCGGCGAATTTCTGCACCATGGCGGGATAAACGCCCGCATGGGAGTACAGAGCCTTTTCGATGTGGCATATCAGCGTCTCGCCGCATTTTTCTGCCAGCGCGATGGCCAGCAGACGGCCCTCCCACAGGATACCGCCCGCCCGGAACAGTCCCTTGTCCAGATGGGTGAACATCTCCTGCGCCAGCGCCAGTTCCCGCTTGGCCTCGGGGCTTTGCTTCTGAAACTCCCGGTTATAGTCGGCCCAGAAGGCTGCCAGCAGGTCGGCGTTTTCCGCCGTCAGGGGAATGAATTCCGCGTCGGGGTGTTCTTTATTGAACTTATTGATGTGGTTGCGCTGCCCGCTGTAATGGCGGCCGGCAAACTGCGCCAGATCCTCCGTGTGGTAGAGGTAGTCCTTCCATACCCGCTCGTTGGTGATGGTGACACGGGGCCACCGCAGGGCCAGCTTGCCTGCTTCGGACTCCGGCACCACGGAGAAGATGGGCCGCACGCCCTTTTGGCGGCAGAAGTCCTCGATGGTGGTCAGGGCGGCGTCCACGTCGCCCTCCGGACCGGGAATGGGATAGTCAAACTGGGTCACGCCGTCGATGCAGTTGCGGATGATGAGGCACCCGTCTGTCTCGGCGTACTCCGAGTGGAGGTGGTCCCGCCACATGTATTTGACGCCTGCGCTGTATTCACACAGGCGGTAGGTGCAGCTCTCATAGTAGGGCCGCAGAACCGGCATGGCTTCGGCGGTCACGGGGGTGAAGTTCAGCATAGGGAAGTCTCCTGTTGAGTGTATTTGTTTTTTTGGGGGGTGTTTCGCGTCTGCGGACGCGAGGTACTTTTGGCCGCTGTCCCAAAAGTACCCAAAAGGACAGCTTAAACCTGCGGTTTAAGAATCCGCGCACGCTGTGTTGTGTTGTATATTTGTGGCTGTTTACCACGCGTTTGCGGAAAATATTTGTTTTCGTTCCGTATGACGAATCGACTTCCGTTCTGCGCCGCTGCCGCTCGTACTATCAACGGTAGAGCCGATTGCTGTTGCATTTTTGAGCAAAAGCGGCAGCGTTCAGAGAAACAGAGACGATTCAACATTTTGTACGACAATAACGCTGTCCTGCAAACGCGCGGTAAACAAAACAAGTTTTGTAAATATATGGCGTGCAAGGAAGTGAAGAAACCATTGGTTTCTTCTGGCTCTTTTGCCCACTTTTCCAGCTATTGGGAAAAGTGGGCCGCCGGAGGCAGTCACTCGTTCCGGGGAGCGAAATACTTCTTGCGCCCGCAGCGCAACGCTCCATTACAGCCTGTCTACCATTTCCTCAGTAAAGCTGATGAAGCGGCGGGCAATGGGCCGCAGGTCCTTGCGGGGCAGCGTGGCCACGCCCAGCTCCCGCACGGCGGGCGGGTCAAGCGGCAGAGCCAGCACATCGTCAGAACGGCCCTTCAGCACCAGTCGGCTGAGGATGCTGACGCCCAGTCCGTGCTCCACCATGGAGATGATGACCGTGTCGCTGACCTGCGTGTCCCGGATGATGGGGGTCACGCCGCAGCGGTCCAGCGCCCGCATGATGTCCAGATGGAAGCCCAGCGACGGCATCAGAAATTCCTGACCCTCCAGTCGCCGCACGTCCAGACTGGACGCGCCGCCGGTATCAAAATCGCGGGGTAGGATGGCCAGCAGGGGATCTGGCTTCAGCGGCGTCCAGTCCAGCGTGCTGTTCTCCTGACGGCTGGCAAAGGCCATATCCACCTTTCCCTCTTTTACCCAGCGGTATACCTCCTCCACCGAGCCCATCTGCACATCCACGCTGACGCCGCTGTTCCGGCGGCGGAACTGCTCGATCAGCTCCGGCAGCCAGTGCATGGCGATGCTGGCATAGGAGGCCACCCGTATGGTGTCCTCCTGATGGGAGTTCACCAGCGCGATCTCCCGCTCCAGCGCACGGTTGGCGGCAAGGCATTGCTGTACCATCGGCAGGATCCGCTGTCCCGCCGGCGTCAGGCGAACGCCGCGCCGGTCACGCACCAGAACGGCAAAGCCGATCTCCCGCTCCAGACTGTTCATCATGTGGGTCAGACCTGACTGGGTATAGCCCAGCTGCTCTGCCGCGCGGGTAAAGCTGCCCTGCTCCGCGGCGACGGCCAGCGCTTCCAGCTTTTTGCTGTCCATAGCAGATCCCGTCCTTTCTCATAGAATAGCACAGATTTTACCATGAGACTGCTGCAAATGCAACCATCAAATATGACATTTCTTCATAGAAAGATGAAAAAATGTCGCTTTACAAATCTTGCAACATTGTGTATTTTATATACAGTAATTCTCCACATATTACTTTTCCTTTCTATCCTCAAATCCCTTTTGATGGCTGCACGATTCTCCTCGTGCAGCCATCGCCCTATTCCTCCTCATGATAGATTGTTTACCGTGGAGAAGCTACATGACGAAAAACGGACAGCAACGCTGTCCGTTTTTTATGTGCAGATTACGACAAAACGATCATTTACTAATTGGCGGGCGCTTATTGCAGTGCCTTTGTCCGGTCATAGGCGGCGATAACGGCGTCTATGGCAGCGGCGCGGAAGCCGTGCTCCTCCAGCGCCCGGACACCGGCAATGGTGGTGCCGCCGGGAGAGCAGACGGCATCCTTCAGCGCGGCGGTGTGGTCATCGCTTTCAAGTGCCAGCCGCGCCGCGCCCAGCAGCATCTGGGCAGCGTAGCGCTGTGCCTTGGCGCGGGGAAGGCCGGCATACACGCCGCCATCCGCCAGCGCCTCCAGAAACAGATAGGCAAACGCGCCGCCGCAGCCGGCCACGGCGCTGCCTGCGTCGATCAGCTTTTCGTCCAGCTCCTCCAGCAGGCCGGAGCAGTGCAGCAGGGAGATAAAGCCCTCCCGCTGCGCGTCCGTCACGTTGTCGGAGCAGCAGTACAGCGTCACGCCCTCGCCAACGGCTACGGCGGTGTTGGGCATAATGCGGATCACGGGGTAATCGCCGCCCGCCATTTCGCGGATGCGTGCCACGGTCAGTCCAGCAGCCATGCTCAGCAGCACGAAGGGCGTGGTGCGCTGCCGCAGGACAGGCGCGATCTCGGCCAGCATACCGGCCATCATCTGGGGCTTGACGCCCAGCAGGATATAGTCGCACTCGCGGGCGACGGTCAGGTTATCCGCAACGGAAGCGCCGATCTCGTCGGCCAGCTTCGCGGCTTTTTCCGGCGTGCGGTTGGCCAGCACGATGCAGCTGCGCACCTCCACCGTTTTGGCGGCGGCACGGGCCAGCGCACCGCCCATATTGCCGGTACCGATGAATCCATAGGTCATAAGGAGCCCTCCTTGTATAATTGAATGATTATTTACATAAAACGGCACAGCAGGATCGGCAGCAGAATGGCGGGAACCATGTTCAGGATCCGCAGTTTGGTCAGCCCCAACAGGTTCAGGCTGATGCCCACGATCAGCAGCGAGCCGACAAAGGTGATCTCGTTGATCACGGCATCACCCAGATAGGGCGCCACCACCGATGCCAGCAGCGCGATGGAGCCTTCCACCACGAACACCATAATGCCGGACAGCGCCACGCCCAATCCCAGAGTGGAGGCAAACACCACCGAGGCGACGCCGTCAATGACTGATTTGGAGAACAGCAGGCTGTGCTGGTGCTGCAATCCGCTTTGCAGCGGCCCCATAACGGCCAGCGCACCGATGGCGAACACCAGCGAGCCGGTGACAAAGCCCTCGGTGACACGGCTGCCGGAAAAGCGCTTCTGCAGATTTTCACCCAGCTTATTGACGGCGGCGTCAATGTTCAGCAGCTCACCGATGATGGTGCCGATGACCATGGAGATAATGGGGATCAGTGCGTTGGCGCTTTTCAGCAGGCCCGGTATGGCGATACCGATGGTCATCAGGGACAACGCGGACATAACGGAGCTGCGCAGACGCTCGGGCAGCAGCTTTCCCGCGAACATGCCCACAAGGCCGCCTGCGACGATAGCGCCGCCATTGACAAGAGAACCTAACAGGATCATGGGATCAAACCTCCTGCATTCAGCAGATCCTGTACCACCGTGCCTGCCATCAGCAGTCCGGCCACGGAGGGCACCCACGACACGCTGGCGGGTACGCTGCGCCGGCCGGGCGGCGGCGTCTCCAGCTGCTGCGTTTCGCCGGGCTGCTCCGGGCTGAACACCACCTTCAGATGGTGGATGCCCCGGGTGCGCAGCTCCTTGCGCATCACGCGGGCCAGCGGGCAGCCGGAGGTCTTGGCGATATCGGTAATGGTCAGCAGCTCGGGCTGGAGCTTGTTGCCGGTGCCCAGCGCCGTCAGAATGGGGATGCGGCGCTGCCGGGCCTGTTCGATCAGATCCAGCTTGCAGCTGACCAGATCGATGGCGTCCACGATGTAATCATACCGGCCGGTAAAGAAATCCTCCCGGTGGGCGGCGTCGTAGATGCCCACGATGGGATGTACCACCGTGTCCGGGCAGATGTCCCGGCAGCGGGCGGCGGCGGCCTCCGCTTTCGGCATGCCGATGGTGGAGTGCAGAGCATACAGCTGGCGGTTGATATTGCTGACGGACACCGTGTCGCCGTCGATGAGAGTCAACTCCCCCACACCGGCACGGCACAGCGCCTCGGTCACATAGCTGCCCACGCCGCCGAGACCGAATACGGCCACATGGCTGCGGCGCAGCTTTTCCAGCGCGTCACCGCCCAGAATCATTTCTGTTCTTAAAAATTCTTCGTGCATAGAAGTTCCTCAAATACAGGAAAGGACCGGCGTTGCGCCGGTCCTTTTGTTGGATGCGGATCAATTAAAAACCGACGTACTTCATGCCGGAGCCTTCCGTCACGGTCTCGGCGGCAGTTTGCTCTGCCAGCCAGGTGTCGTAGGCGTCGTTCTTCAGCTGATTTTCGGCCAGCGTCTTCCAATAGGGCTCGCCGAAGCTGTCCAGATACATGACATGGCTGCCGTAGCTGCTGTCAACGACACCGGCGTCGCCCACCTGACGGCCATCGGCGAAGCACCAGTCGAGGAACGGCTGCACGAAGTTGGTGGACTTGCTGATGCCCTCGTACAGGCCGCCGCTGGCGGCGCTGCCCGTATCCTCAGACTGCTCGGTGGCCATCTGGGCAAACAGCTCGGCGGTAGCGCCGCCGTCCTGCCACTCCTTCAGGGCCTTCTCAGCGTTGGCGTGAGCGGTCTCCTCCAGTGCGGCCACATCGGCCTCATAGGTCTCGGACTCCTTGTCCAGAGAGGAAGCGTCGGCAAGGAAGAGAATGTGCCGGACATTGACCAGCTTGTAGTCCTGACGGCTGCGGCTGTGGAACAGTGCGAAATAGACGTTGGAGTCGGTCTGGATGGTGGTGGTATCGCCCTCGGCGCGGTCAGCGTCAAAGGCCCAATTCACCAGATCGGTGTCGGCGTAGGTGCCGTTGTCCTGATGAGTGTACTTGGCGATATCCTCATAGGAGGCGGCGATGTCCTCCAGAGACTCACCGGCGGCATAGCGCTCGGCGGCGTCAGCGGCGGCATCCTCGGCAGCCTGCTTGGCAGCGGCCTTCTCCTCGTCCGTAGCCTCCACGGTATTGCCGTCCGAATCGGTGGTGCTGGCGGCAGTGGCGGTGAAGCTGATGTACTCGAAATCGGTCACGTCAAAGCTGTTCTTGTCCGCCTCATAGCAGGCTTCCAGTTCGTCGTCGGTATAGGTCAGGCCGTCGACGTACTCCTGCACATAGTGGGAGGCCAGCTCGTCCATTTCGAAGAGACTCTTGAAGGTGCTCACCGTCATGTTGGAGCCGTAGAGCAGCTTGAGGTAAGCGGAAAGCGTATAGCCGCCGTTCTGCTTGGCGTTTGCGGTGATCTGGTCCAGCGTGTCGTTCAGCTCGGCCTTCATGTCGTCGTCGAAGGTGATGCCCTCGGCCTTGGCCTTTTCGCTCAGCAGATAGCGCTGGGTCAGATTGGTCTTGGCCTGATCCTTCAAATACTCATCCCAAGTGATGTCGCCCTCGTCGGAGATCTGCAGCATCATCTTGGCCGTGGAGTTGATGGTCTGGTTCTTCAGGGAGGTGCTGGTGCTCAGTCCCAGAATAGAAGAATACTGGGAGGAAGCCACGGAGTTGAGGGCGGAATAATAGTAGTAATCCACCTCTGCGGCGGTGAAATCCTTGCCGTCCACAGTCAGGGCGGTGGTACCGCGCTGGAAGATGCCGGAGTTATACAGCAGCACCGCAGCGGCCACGATCACGAACAGAACGGCGATGCCGCCGTAAAGGAGCCGACTCTTTTTCTGCTCCTTGGCCTCCTTGGCCTCGCGCTCCACGCGGGGGTCCACATGACCCTGAGCGGCCAGCTCCTGACGGTTTTTCTTTTCTCTGGATGCACTCATTTGTTTTCAGTCCTCTCAAGTGATAGGCGCAATACGCCCTTGGTCGTAAAATACCTGCCTATTATACAGTAGATTTGCCAAATGTGCAAGTATTATATTTTGGCAGGGAGGAAAAGGGCGGAAAAGGCGCAGAAGCGGTAGAAGGCTTCGCAGAATTCGCCGCCCGCAGGCGGCGAACCAGTTGAATCGTTTTTCGCCGCGGCGTGTACGTGGCGAAAAACACTTTGCGCGGAGAGAGTGTTCACCCGCACACCTTGTGTGCGGGTGAATGCGGTTCGGAGCGAATCTCAGCTTAATCAAAAGAGGGCGATAAGCCCTCTTTTGATTAAAAATAGAGAGAAGCAGCCTTGCGGCTGCTTCTCAATTGCATCGGGCCAAGTTATAACCTGCACCGTTTCCTAGCAGGTGGGTTGTCTCCAGCTTGCTTTACTGCTTCCATCTTCCAACCGCAGACGGCAGTCGGGAGGCCTGCAAACCACATGCTGATCCGACATCCCCTATAACAAGATGTGAGGATAAAAAAGACCCGCATACATCGTTTGTGGGGCGAAGCGCGTCATACAACACGCTCACCTTGGGCATAGTATACCACGCAGCAGGGAAAAAGAAAAGAGAATTTTGCTATTTTTTTTCAGGAATCTTCTTCCTCGTCTGCCAGCAGCTGCTCCATGAACAGGTCGTAGACCCGGTCAAGCTCCTCGTCGCTGTCCAGCGTGGACAACTGCTCCTCGCCGTCCGCCATGATGGACTTGAGGATCACCAGCCCCAGATCCTCCTCATTGGCCTCGTCCTCCTCCACAGCGGGGAAGAAGGCCATATAGGTCTGTCCGTCCAGCTCCAGCGCGTCGATATACTCCAATTCAAACTCGTTGCCGTCTTCATCCGTCAGGGAGATGAAATTCGGGCCGAAATCTTCGCTCATTGGTATTGCCTCCTTATTTCATAGGGTATCAGGTATTGTACCCTATCTTCTGCCGAAATGCAAGACGGCGTGGCATGAGTTTTTTGTATCAGGATACAAGAAAGCTGCATGAAAAAGGGAATATGAAAACAATTCGGAGGGTTTTTGGCGGGAAAATGTCAAAAGAAGGGGTTTTTAATATTTGACAGATGTGGTACAATACTTAAATAGCATGAAACTGGGCAAGTATGTGTACCCGGCGGAAGAGCGAAAGCGCCGCGCCGGGCATGCATCGAAATACAACAAAGAAAAGGAGGTGCCCTGTTATGAGTGAAAACAAGAGGAAGCACCGCGGCCTGTTCGGCCGCCCACAGCAGAGCGCCGGTCACAGACAGGAAGAAACGTATCAGGAGCCGCAGCATGCGCCGCGCCCGAAAAAGAAAGGAAAGGCCGGCCGTGTGATCGGCACCATCGTGCTGGTGCTTGTACTGACCATCGCCATCTTCACCGGCATTTTCATGACATGGATCAACACATCCCTGAAGGGAAAGGTGGAGGTCTATGTGGACGAGTTGGAGACCAAGGTCTCTACGGAGCTGTACTATCTGGACGCCAAGACCGATGAATGGGTCATGTATCAGACCCTGTACAGCGATGGCGAGAACCGTATCTGGGTCGACCTTGACAACATCCCCAAGTACATGCAGGATGCCGCCATCGCCATCGAGGACAAGCGCTTTGAAAGCCATAACGGCGTGGACTTCAGGGGCACGGTGCGCGCTATCCTCAGCACTTTGACGGGCCGGGGCGTGCAGGGCGGTTCCACCATCACCCAGCAGCTCATCAAGAACGTGACCGGCGACAACGAGAGCACCGTCAAGCGTAAGGTGGTGGAGATCTACCGCGCGCTGGAGCTGGAGAAGCGCTATGACAAGGATCAGATCCTTGAAGCGTATCTGAACCGTATCTGTCTGGGCCAGTCCTGCTACGGCGTAGAGGCTGCGGCCCGCACCTATTTCGGCAAGAGCGTCAGCGAGCTGTCTCTGGCCCAGTGCGCCAGCCTGATCGGCATTACCAACAACCCCAGCCAGTACGGCCCCTTTGAAGGCGAGTGGAGCCGGGAGGAGAACCGCAAGCGTGAGGTGCTGATCCTTGACGCCATGCTGGATCAGGGAAAGATCTCGCAGGAGGAGTATGACGCCGCCAAGGCGGAGGAGGTCGTCTTTACCAACGGTTACAGCAATACCGGCAACTACTACGGCGAGGCCGTGGTGGATACCACCGAAGAACCGAAGGAAGAGGCCACGCAGGCAGTGTCCCAGTACAAGGCCCGCAATTCCTATTTCACCGACGCGCTGATCGACGATGTGATCGAGGCGCTGATGGATGAGTTCGGCTATGACCACAGTACTGCGGAAAACGCCCTGTTCAGCAAGGGCTATAAGATCTACACCACGCAGAATTACGAGTATCAGAAAATCGCCGAGAGCGTGTTCGAGGATCTCAGCAATACCCCCTATACCCGTACCAAGAGCACCGGCGAGACCGAGCAGCTGCAGGGCGCCATCACCATCATCGATCCCTATACCGGCTATGTGGTGGCCATGGTGGGCGGCACCGGCGCCAAAACGGCGGATCGCGGCTGGAACTGGGCTACCTCCGTGCGGCCCTGCGGTTCTGCCGCAAAGCCCATCAGCACCTATGCTCCGGCCTTGGATCAGGGTGTCATCACCGGTGCGTCCACGCTGGACGATTACCCTGTGCTGGAGCTGAACAACAGCCCCTATCCCAAGAACGACAACGGCCGCTTCCAAGGTCTTGTCACGGTGCGCCGCGCACTGGTGCAGTCTCTGAATACCTGCGCCGTGCGTGCCAATATGATGCTGGGCACCGGCAATTCCTATAATTTCATGACGGACCGTCTGGGCTTCACCACCCTGACCCAGTCCGACAGTGAGCAGGTGGGTGCTATGGCGCTGGGCGGCTATGCCAACGGCGTCACCACCGAGGAAATGGCGGCGGCTTACGGTGCCTTCGTCAACGAGGGCATCTATACCCGTCCCCGTACCTTCACCCGTGTGGAGGACAGCAACGGCAATGTGATTTTGGAGAATGAGATCCAGTCCAATGTGGCCATGAAGGCCAGCACCGCCGCGCTGATGAACAGCTTCCTTCATGACGTGGTCAACGGCGGCACCGGCTCCTCCGCCAATTTCAGCGGCATGACGCTGGCCGGTAAGACCGGTACCACCAACGATCAGAAGGACCGCTATTTCGTAGGTTACAGCCCCTACTATGTGGGCGCCTGCTGGGTAGGCTACGAGAGCAACAGCCGTGTGTCCTCCGGCGGCGTCAATCCGGCGGCGGCCCTGTGGAAGCAGGTCATGTCCCGCATCCATGAGGGTCTGGAGAACAAGAGCTTCTTCTCCTGCAGCGATCTGGTGCAGGTCAAGGTATGCGCCGACAGCGGCATGCTGGCCACCAATCTGTGCGAGGCGGATCCCCGTGGCAGCCGTGTGCGTAGCGAGCTGGTGGCGGTGGACAATCAGCCCACGCAGATGTGTACCATGCATGATGGCACCGGCGTGCTGAACTATTACCGCGATTACTTCGCCAACTTCCCCGATGTGGTGGCGGAGGACAGCGCCTACGTCATGTGGGGCAATCCCATCGGCGGCGATGAGAACTCCGTGCCGCCGGCATGGGGTGGCAGCGGCACGTTCAGCGGCACCGATGTGGATGTGGATGACGACGGCACGGACACCGATGGAGGCTATACGCCGGGCGATCTGCTGGGCGGTCTCGGCGCGTTGCTGGATACCGTGAGGGATCATCTGGGCGGATAGTAAAAAACAGATTTCAGCGTCCCGCAGCGCAATACCGCGGGACGCTGAACTTGACTTGTGGACAGCGGAAGGAGGGCCATATGCGCGCGATGCAGATCAGCTGCAGCTTTTCCGGCCATCGGCCCGAAAAGCTGCCGTGGGGTGACAACGAGCGGGACGAACGGTGCCGGACGCTGAAGTCCTCCATCCGCGAGATGGTGGAAAAGGCCTACGCGGACGGCTATCGCCACTTCATCTGCGGCATGGCCCGCGGCTGCGATACCTACTTCTGTGAGGAGGTGCTGCGTCTGCGCGACCGGGTGCAGGATATCACCGTGGAGGCGGCGATCCCCTGTCTGAGCCAATGCGACGGCTGGACAGCGGAGCAGCAGGAGCGCTATCGGGACCTGACGGCGCTGTGCAACTACCGCACGGTGGTGCAGGAGCGGTACGACCCCGGCTGCATGCACCGGCGCAACCGCTATATGGTGGATCACAGTCAGCTGCTGATCGCCGTCCATGACGGAAGCTCCGGCGGCACCCGCTATACGATCGAATACGCACTGCGCAACCGGAGGGATGTGCTGATCCTGCCGGTGCCGCGGTAATAAGGAAAGGAGAACATGGTATGACCTATACGTTTACGCCGCGCGGCGTGTGCTCCCGCCGCATGACGGTGGAGCTGGAGGACGGCATCATCAGGAATGTGCAGGTGGAGGGCGGCTGCAACGGCAATCTGCAGGGCATCTCCCGTCTGGTGGTGGGCATGAAGGCCACCGACGCCATTGAGCGGATGAAGGGTATTTCCTGCGGCGGCAAGGGGACCTCCTGTCCCGACCAGCTGTCCAAGGCGCTGGAAGAGGCGCTGAAAAAGGCAGAATAAAAGTGATAAGATAAGGCCCGCCTTCGCATCAGCGAAGGCGGGCCTTATTGTTATGCGGTCAGTCATGATGCATGTCCCGCAGCAGGGCGATCTCGCGGGCATAGCCGGGCAGCTCGTTTGGGGTCTCCAGCACCATGGGAAGCCCCTGTAAGGCGGGATGGTTCACGACGCGGCGGAAGGTCTCTTTCCCCAGATAGCCCTCACCGATGCGGGCGTGGCGATCCTTTTTCGCGCCGCAGGGGTTGAGACTGTCGTTGACATGAACGGCTTTCAGCCGGTCAAGACCGATTACCCGGTCAAATTCCGCCAGCACGCCGTCCAGACCATGGATGATGTCATACCCCGCGTCGGACACATGGCAGGTGTCCAGACAAATGCCCATCTTATCGGAGATCTCTACCCGGTCAAGGATCTCACGCAGCTCCTCGAACCGGCCGCCCACCTCCGTGCCCTTGCCCGCCATGGTCTCCAGCAGCACCGTGGTATGGATATCCGGCGTCAGGATGGCGTTCAGCGTTTCGGCGATGAGCGCGATGCCGGTCTCGATGCCCTGTCCGGTGTGGCTGCCGGGATGGAAATTGTAGAGATTGCCGGGCAGGTACTCCATGCGCTGTAAGTCGTCCGCCAGTGTCATGCGGGCGAATTCACGGGTGCGCTCGTCCTTGGAGCAGGCGTTGATGGTGTAGGGCGCGTGGGCTACCAGCGGGCCGAAGCGCTGCTCACGGCACAGGGCTATCAACGCCGCCGCGTCGGCGGGGTCGATGGGCTTGGCTTTGCTGCCTCTTGGATTGCGGGTGAAGAATTGCAGCGTGGTGGCCCCGAGAGAGACCGCCGTTTCCCCCATGGCCCGCAGTCCGGCGGAGGGGGAGAGATGACAACCGATATAGAACATATCCTTACTCCAATACAAATGCGGCGCAGTCCGCCCTGCCGTTTTCAATGGTCAGCACGCCGTAGGTGGGGCGGCGATAGTCCCCCGCCGCGCCGGGGTTCATGGTGTACAGCGTACCGTCGTAATCCACCAACGGGCGGTGGGTATGGCCGAACAGCAGCACATCCGCGCCGTACTCCCGGGCGGCGTACTGGGCCGCCAGCGGCGAGGATTTTACGTTCCGGGTATGGCCGTGCATCATCAGCACCCGCACGCCGTCGAACTCCAGCAGCCGCTCCGGCGCATCAAAGCTGCCCCAGTCGCAGTTGCCGGGCACGGTGTCCATGGGAATATCCGGAAAGCGCTCATGGAGCGCCTGCGCGTCCCGAAGGCAGTCCCCCAGATGCAGGATATGCCGGGGCCGGGTCAGCTCCACGGCGCGGGCCATATTGTCCACATTGCCGTGGGAATCGGAGAGAACGAGGAGTTTCATAGGCGGGTTCCTTTCTAGGGCGTAAGGAGAGTTTCGCTCTCCGGAGCGACCTACTTTTGCCAAATCACGCTGTGTAAACACAGATAGACGCGGCCAAAAGTACCTCGCGTCCGCAGACGCGAAATACCGTTTGCTTCGGAGAGTGCGACCATCTTATATATCATTATACCACCTTCACCTTGCAAACTCAAACCTTTTACGCTATCATAGAAGAAAAGACAAGAGGAGGGCGGCACAATGGCAGCAGGCGGTGTGGTCGAGATCGACCTGCACGGAAAGAACGCATATCAGGCCAAGATAACCATTGACGCGGCGCTGCGGCGGGCCAAGGCAGGCACCTACCGCCTGCGGATCGTTCACGGCTACAACGGCGGTACGGCCCTGCGGGACATGGTGCGGCAGGAGTATGCCGGACGGGTACTGCGGGTCATTCCGCTGGACCAGGGCCGCACCGATCTGGTGCTGCGGGAGTTTTAGGAGGTTGCTATGGAGTTGAAGATCGCACAGATCCAGATGCCCGTTACGGCCGACAAGGAAGCGAATATCCGCCGCGCCTGTGATATGGTGCGGCAGGCGGGAAACGTTGACATGGCGGTCCTGCCGGAGATGTTCTGCTGCCCCTATGACAACGCCTGCTTTCGCCCTTACGGCGAGGAGGAGGGCGGCCACGTCTGGCGGGCCCTCAGCGCGCTGGCAAAGGAGCGAGGCATCTGGTTGGTGGGCGGCACTGTGCCGGAGCTGGCGGAGGGCAGGGTCTACAACACCTGCTATGTGTTTGCGCCTGACGGACAGATGGCGGCCAAGCACAGGAAGATGCACCTGTTCGACATCGCCGTGGCAGGCGGTCAGCGGTTCATGGAGTCTGAGACCCTGACGGCGGGCGACAGCGTTACCACCTTCGATACCCCGTGGGGGACGGTGGGCGTGTGTGTCTGCTTCGACTTCCGATTTGTGGAGCTGATACAGCTGATGACACTGGCAGGCGCGAAGCTGATCGTCGTTCCCGCCGCCTTCAACATGACCACCGGTCCCGCCCATTGGGAGCTGTTGTTCCGCCAGCGGGCAGTGGATGGCCAGTGCTATACCGTTGGCACCTCCTCGGCGCGGGATACCTCGGCGGGCTATGTGGCGTGGGGCCACTCCATCGTATGCGACCCGTGGGGGACGGTCGTCCATCAGTGTGACGAAATGCCGCAGATCGCCGTCACCACGCTGGACATGGAACGGGTGGAGGCCATCCGGCAGCAATTGCCGGTTCTCTCCGCCCGACGCACGGATGTGTATGAACTGCGGAGAAGATGATTTGCTATCTAAGTTATAGATAACCAGATGGAAGAAAAATAGAAAACGGTGTTGACAATGGGAACCATTCTCCTGTATGATACCAATTGTAAGATGTCCGCGGGGCGGAAACACCCCGCGGGCATTTTGCTGTGGAGAAAAGGAAAAGTACAAGAAAAGGAGAGTTTCCCCCGATATGAAAAATTCCCTCAACGAGAAAAAGCCCAACGGACTGGCGCTGATCCCCTTTGTGATCTTCATCGTCATCTACATGGGTGCAGGCATTTACTATCAGGTGAAGGGCAAGGAGATGGCCTTTTACCAGTTCCCCTCTGTTACCGCCATGTTCGTGGCGGTGCTGGTGGCCTTCATCATGTTCAAGGGCACCATCAACGAGAAGTTTGAGGTGTTCGCCAAGGGCGCGGCCAACGTGGACATTCTCACCATGCTGATGATCTACATTCTGGCGGGCGCTTTCGCGCAGGTGGCGGCCAATATGGGCGGCCGGGAGTCCACCGTGAATCTGGGCCTTTCGCTGGTGCCGGTGCAGTTTCTGGCGGCGGGCCTGTTTGTGATCTCTGCCTTTATGGGCACCGCCACCGGTTCCTCCATGGGCACCGTTTCCGCGGTCATCCCCATCGCTGTGGGTATTGCGGAGAAGGGCGGATTGTCCCTGACGGTGGTCATCGGCGCGGTGGTGGGCGGCGCCATGTTCGGCGACAACCTGTCCATGATCTCTGATACCACCATCGCTGCTACCCGCAGCCAGCGCTGCGAGATGCGGGATAAGTTCCGGGTCAACTTTCTGGTGGCCCTGCCTGCCGCCATTGTGACGCTGGTGCTGCTGCTGTTCATCGGCCGCCCCGAGGTGGTCATGCCGCTGGAGGCGCTGCCCTTTGACATCATCAAGGTGCTGCCCTATGTGCTGGTTCTGGTGCTGGCGCTGTGCGGCCTGAACGTGTTCTTTGCCCTGACCATCGGTATTTTCTCCGCCGGCATCATCGGCATCTGCGCCGGTGATATGACCATTGCCGGCTTTGCCCAGAGCGTGTGGACGGGCTTTACCAGCATGAACGAGGTATTCTTCCTGACGCTGCTGTGCGGCGGCATGTCGGAGCTGATCGCCAGAAACGGCGGCATCGCGTGGATCATCCGGAAGCTGCGTGCTGTCATGAAGGGCAACAAGTCCGCACAGGTGGGTATCGCTGCCATGGTGTCCCTGTGCGACTGCGCCACCGCCAACAACACCGTGGCCATCATCGTGGCGGGCGACATGGCCCGGGACGTGTCCAACGAGTACAAGGTGGATCCCCGCCGCACTGCCTCTCTGCTGGATATCTTCTCCTGCGTGTTTCAGGGCATCATCCCCTATGGCGCGCAGCTGCTCAGCGCCGCGGCCCTGACCAACGCCACCGTCACCTCGGCGGAGCTGTACACCAGCCCTGCCGGGATCGTAGGCGGCATGTGGTACTGCTGGTTTCTGGCGGCCTTTGGCCTGCTGTCCATCTTTGTGCCCTATGCCGACGGCGTGTGCCGCAGGGATCCCTGGAGCTGGGAGTATGGCTGCGCCCAGTCCGGCGTGGAGGCTAAAAAGGCCCTGCTGGCGCAGGAACGGGACGAAAGCGAGTCCAGCGAGACCTTATAAATAATATACAAAATTGCCGTGGGTGACCACGGCAATTTTCTCACCGGAAATCCCCGTCAGAAAGACGAATGTTCGCAGGATATGTATTGCAAAACGCCGGTAAGTGTGGTAGACTAGGCAAAAATGGTACGATAACAGGCATATAAGGAGGCAATACCATGAAAAAGTACGCGGAAATGACGCTGCAGGAGCGTCAGGCGGAATATGCTGCCGTCAAGGCGGCCTATGAGCAGCAGAAGGCGCTGGGCCTGAAGCTGAATATGGCACGGGGCAAGCCGGGCCGCGACCAGCTGGATCTGGTGACGGATATCTTCGGCGTTCTCATCAAGCCGGAGGATTTTGTCTCCGACGGTATCGAGACCCGAAACTATGGCGAGGTGGCCGGTATCCCCGCCGCCAAGGCGCTGTTTGCCGACATTCTGGGCTGCAAGCCGGAGCAGGTGTTCGTGGGCGGCAACGCCAGTTTGCAGCTGATGTATGACGCGGTGTCCAAGGCCTTTACCCACGGCCTGCTCCACAGCGAGAAGCCATGGTGCAAGCTGGACAAGGTGAAGTGGCTCTGCCCCGCCCCCGGCTATGACCGGCACTTCAAGGTCACCCAGTCCTTCGGCGTGGAGATGATCACCGTTCCCATGACCGCCGCTGGTCCCGATATGGACATGGTGGAGGAACTGGTGAAGGATCCTGCCGTCAAGGGTATGTGGAATGTTCCCAAGTACTCCAACCCCGAGGGCGTGGTGTATTCCGATGAGACCATCCGCCGTCTGGCGGCCCTGAAGCCCGCCGCCCCCGATTTCATGCTGATGTGGGATAACGCCTACTGCATCCATGAGTTCGACTGCGACTATGTGGACTTCCCCGATATTCTCAGCCTGTGCGCCGAAAACGACAATGCCGACATGGTGTATGAGTTCGCCTCCACCAGCAAGGTCACCTTCCCCGGCGCGGGCGTAGGCGTGATGGCCGCCAGCGAGGCCAACATCGACTATTTCAGCAAGCTCATCAACATCCAGACCATCGGCTTCGACAAGATCAACCAGCTGCGCCATGTGAAGTATCTGAAGGATAAAGCCCATACGCTGGCCCTGATGAAGAAGCATGCCGCCATTCTGGCGCCCAAGTTCCATGCGGTACTGGATGCACTGGACACTGAGATCGCTCTGCTGGGCATCGCGGACTACAAGCGCCCCGTGGGCGGCTATTTCGTCAGCGTGGACGCCATGCACGGCTGCGCCAAGCGGACGCTGGCGCTGTGCAAGGAGGCGGGTGTCACCATGACCGGCGCGGGCGCCACCTTCCCCTACGGCATCGACCCCAACGACAGCAACATTCGCATTGCGCCCTCCTTCCCGCCTGTGGAGGAACTGAAGCAGGCCATCGCCATCTTCTGCAACTGCCTGAAGCTGGCGGCGCTGGAAAAGCTGGGCGTGTAAAAATATAATAAAACTGTGTTGGTACGTCGAGGATCACGCGAGGACTGCCTGTCTCCTATCGAATGATGACACCTGACGACAATGGGCCGTCCGGCGATCGCCGGACGGCCCGTTTCTTATGCGGTTTTCTCCATGCAGAAGGAGAAGGTATACGATGCGTTCTGGTCGTCTATGGGCCAGAGGTACTTTGCGCCCTGTGGATCGTAGCCGGAATAGGCCACATTACAGGTGAGGGTGACGCCGTTTTCCGTAAAGGAAAAGCTCTCGTAGGGATGGGCCTGAATTTCCGACAAAATGGTGTCGCGGGTGTTCAGATAGCCGAAGAGGCCTTCCTGCACGCCGGCATAGGAGAAGGCGGACAGGATCATCTGGTCCTGAAAGCTGGGCGGCCAGTACTCCGGTTTATGGGAAGCGTACTGAAACGCGACCCGCGTGACGACGCCGTCGGTTTCCGTGATGGTGAAGTCCGGCGGAGCAGCCTGCCCGTCGACATTTATGGAGTAGGTGTCCCGTGCGCTGCGCCATGTGCCGTCACTGTCCAGCGTGCTCTCATAGCTGATGTTCTGGAAGGCGGCAAGACGGTTAAAGTTGTCGCAGAATTCCGCTGTGGTGATGCTGCCGCGGTGACGGGGCATCTCTGCGGAGATGAGGGACAGCGTCAAGGCACCGACCACGACGGCGATGTAGGCGCAGGCCAGCACCGGCGCACGCCACCGCTTCTGCGGCCGCAGGGACAAGGCGGACGCATCCTCCCAAGGGAGATCGGAGCCTTCCTCGCAGGCCTTATAGCTTTTCCACAGCCGGTACAGCCGATAGAAGGGGATGATGCCAAGGCCCATGCCGTACCACATTGCCGACAGTGTGCGGGAAAGTCCGGCGGAGTAGGTCAGGCGGCCGCCGTCGCTGTCTGTGACGGAAAGGCCCATCACCCATTTGCCGGGCGTGGTGCCCCAGAGGTGCAGCAGCAGCGGCTCCAGAAACAGCATCATCAGAAGCGACATGAGCGTATTCAGCAGGCCATAGCTGGGATTGACGTTGCAGATCAGAAGAAGAAAGGCGAGCCACAGCGCGGTATACAGAAGATCGTCCAGCACGCGGGCGAAAAACCGCCGCCACGGCGACCGGACAGCGGGGATTACGTCAGCGGACAGGGCGTTTTCCTCCACGCCGCGATCCAGCGCGTCCAGATATTTCTGGGCATCCAGTGTCTGATAGGTGACGCCGTCCGTCCGCATCTCCCGGCACACCTGCTCCGAGCGGTCGATGTCCTGCCGCTCGGCGTTCAGCGCGGCGATATGGCGATCCAGCGTGTGGAGCAGATCGTCGGTGTCGTTGTGCAGCGCCTTGATCTCCTCCAGCGGGATACGAAGGCTTCGCAGCAGCTTGATACGCTTGAGTACCTCCAGATCGTGATCGGAATAGTCCCGATAGCCGTTGGCGCTCCGTGCCGGAGTCAGCAGCCCTTCGGCTTCATAAAACCGGATGTTGGCGCGCGTCATGCCGGACCGGGCTTCGATGTCTTTGATGGTCATGGCCCCACCTCCTACGGTAATAGTAAGCTATAAAGCCGCTTTACAGTCAAGCGTTTTTTTGAAAAAAGTGAAAATCAGGACATGGAAAGAGTTTTTCTTTACTTGCGGGACGCCGAAGGGTATACTGATGAAAAACGCTTTTACGGGAGAGGGGACAGAGATGGAACTGATCTGCTTGGGTGACAGCATTACCTACGGCTATGGCGTGCGTTCCGCGCAGCGGTGGACGACACTGGTGGGACAGGCGCTGGCGTGTCCGGTGGTGAATCTGGGCGTGTCCGGCGACACCACCGGCGGAATGCTGGCGCGGCTGAATACGGAGGTCATCCCGCGGCTGCGGCAGCAGCCCCTTGGGATGCGGTCGACGGTGCTGCTGATGGGCGGCATTAACGATATCTTTTATTCCGGCGTCGATACCGGCGCACGGGCCAATATGGGCGCCATGGTGCAGCAGGTGCTGACGGCGGGAGGCCGCTGCGTGGTGCTCTCGCCGCTGGCGGTGTCCTTCCCGACGGTGACGCCGGAGTGGCAGGAGGTGATGCGTCCCTCCAACAAAGCGACACTGGAGGCGTATCACCAGTGGTTGGTCCTGTTCTGCCGCACGTTCCGTGTGCCGTATGTTGCATTGTACGATCTGCTGCGGGGCGCGGACGGCACGCCCCGGCCGGAGCTGTATCTGGACGGCCTGCATCCTACGGCGGAGGGCCACCGGCTCATAGCGGAGCGGGTCGCCGCCGCTTTGCGGAGATAAGCGGCGCCTGTTTCGTAAGCGTACCATTTTTGAGCAAAAGTTCACAGTATTGGGCCTTGTAATTTGCCGGACATTCGTGTAAAATAGATACTGTCTTATTCCAACCGCCGGTGGTCACTCCACTTTATGACCGGCGGCGGCAACTTAAAGGAGGAAGATCCGCTGTGGCTGGCGGTGCGGCAGTGTGGAGACCTGTCGTAAGGCAGTGCGCCGGAAGGCGGCTGCGAGACTGTTCCTTGCGGAGGCAGAACAGTTACAGTCAACGAATGATGGCAAAGGTCGTATTGAAGGATCTGAAGAAGATCTACCCCAACACCGAGAAAAAGAAAAAGACCAAGAAGGGCGAGGAGCCGGAGAAGAAAACCAATCTCCAGATCACTGAGGAAGGCGTTGTGGCCGTCCAGCAGTTCAATCTGGAGATCGCCGACAAGGAGTTCATCGTGCTGGTGGGCCCCTCCGGCTGCGGTAAATCCACCACCCTGCGCATGATCGCAGGTCTGGAGGACATCACCTCCGGCGAGCTGTGGATCGGCGACAAGATGATGAACGATGTGGAGCCCAAGGATCGTGATATCGCCATGGTGTTCCAGAACTACGCCCTGTATCCCCACATGACCGTGTATGAGAACATGGCCTTCTCCCTGAAGCTGAAGAAGGTCCCCAAGGACGAGATCGACAAGAAGGTGCGTCAGGCGGCGGAGATCCTTGACATCACTCAGTATCTGGATCGCAAGCCCAAGGCTCTGTCCGGCGGCCAGCGCCAGCGTGTGGCCATTGGCCGCGCCATCGTCCGCGATCCCGCTGTGTTCCTGATGGACGAGCCTCTGTCCAATCTGGACGCCAAGCTGCGTAACCAGATGCGCGCCGAGATCATCAAGCTGCGCCAGCGGATCGATACCACATTTATTTACGTGACCCACGACCAGACCGAGGCTATGACGCTGGGCGACCGGATTGTCATTATGAAGGACGGCTTCATCCAGCAGATCGGCACGCCTCAGGAGGTCTTTGACCATCCCGCCAACCTGTTCGTGGCAGGCTTTATCGGCACGCCCCAGATGAACCTGTTTGACGCACGGCTCATCAAGCAGAACGGCAAGTACGCCGTGACGCTGAGCGGTATCACCGTGGAGTTGTCCGACGAAAAACAGGCGCGCCTCAGCGCCAAGGATGTGCCGGAGCAGGATGTGGTGCTGGGTGTCCGGCCTGACCATATCATGCTGTGCGCCGATGGCGTTAAGGGCAAGGTGGACGTCAGCGAGTTGATGGGCTCCTCCGTACACCTGCACATCACCGCGGGCGACAAGGACGTGGTGGTCATCGTGCCTACTAACGGCAATGCCGCCCACTTCCCCATGGGCAGCGAGGTCAACATGATCTTCGGCGGCAACGTGGCCCATGTGTTCAGCAAGGAGACCGAAAAGAATCTGGAGTTTTGACACTGCCAATATAAGAATTGACCGCCTGAGAAGGCGGTCAATTTTCATGCCGGAAAAAAGCTAAAATACGTCCGGGCGGTCGGCGTAGGCCAGATCTGCCGCGGCGGCTTTCAGTTCCTCCATGCTGCGGATGTCCCGCTTGCGCAGGTCGGTCTGGGTCTGGGCGGGCAGGGCATAGAAGTAGGTATACGCCTGCGGATCGTTGTTGAGAAGATCGGTGAGATCAATGGCATATTTCATAAAAAACACCTCCGCCGCTAGTGTGCGCGGCGGAGGTGTCGTTTATGCGGTTTCAGCGCTGGTACTCAAATTCCAGATCGTACATGCTGACGATGTGACCATCCTGAATACCCATCTGCTCCAGCCGGTCGAAGAGGCCGCTCTGGCGCAGCATCTTGTCGAAATACATCCGGCTTTCGTAGTCGGAGAAGTTGATGTTGGCCATGAGCCGCTGGAGCCACGGGCCTTCCACCAGCCATGTGTTGTCATCCCGCTCGATGTGCAGCGGCTCGGAGGTGTCGATCTGAGGCGGACGGGGTACATATTCCGGCTCGTACACCGTTACCGGCGGCAGCTCGCTGAGCCGCTGACTGATGCGCTGCACCAGCTCCCGCGTGCCCTGATGGGTGGCGGCAGACATGGCGAAGAACTCATAGCCCAGCTTCTCCACATGGGTGCGGAAGGCATCCAGCTGTTCCTCGTCCATCAGAAGGTCCGTCTTGTTGGCCACGGCGATCTGGGGACGGGTGGCCAATTCGGGGCTGTATTCCTTCAATTCGGCGTTGATGGCGTCAAAATCCGCGATGGGATCCCGGCCTTCGCTGCCGGAAACGTCCACCAGATGCACCAGCAGGCGGCAGCGGTCGATATGCCGCAGGAAGTCGTGGCCAAGGCCCGCGCCCTCGCTGGCGCCCTCGATAATGCCGGGGATATCCGCCATGACGAAGCTGACGCCTTCGTCTACATACACCACGCCCAGATTGGGATACAGGGTGGTGAAGTGGTAGTTGGCGATCTTGGGATGGGCCTTGGTGACCACGCTCAGCAGCGTGGATTTGCCCACGTTGGGGAAGCCCACCAGTCCCACGTCCGCCAGCAGCTTCAGCTCCAGCACCACGTCGTGGCTCTCGCCGGGCAGACCCGCCTTGGCGAAGCGGGGCACCTGACGGGTGGGGGTGGCGAAGTGCTGGTTGCCCCAGCCGCCCCGGCCGCCCTTGCACAGCACATAGGGCGCATCGTCGGACATATCCTTGATGATCTCGCCGGTTTCGGCGTCCCGCACCAGTGTGCCGCGAGGGACACGGATGGTCAGGCTCTGACCGTCCTTGCCGGACTTGCGGCCGCCCTGCCCGTCTACGCCGTTGTCGGCCACATATTTGCGCTTGTAGCGGAAGTCCATCAGGGTGGACATGTTGTCGTCCACCTTCAGGATGATGGAGCCGCCGTCGCCGCCGTCGCCGCCGTCGGGGCCGCCGGCGGCAATGTATTTCTCCCGATGGAAGGCTACCGCTCCGTTGCCGCCGTTGCCGGCGCGGCAGGTGATGCGGGCCTTGTCGATGAATCCGTTTGCCATTGTATTACCTCGTTATATTTGAAAAATGTGCCTTATACACCTAGTATATCCTATTTTAGCGGAAATTTCCGTGTACGTCAAGTGGGGACGCCAGAGGACTGCCGCGTAATCCGGACGGGCCTCGATAGTAAAAAACACGCCTGCCGTGCGGCAGGCGTGCTTTTGATCAAGACAAAATTACTCGGCGGGGTAAACAGAAACCTGCTTACGATCCTTGCCCAGACGCTCAAAGCGGACAACGCCGTCAGCCTTGGCGAACAGGGTGTCATCGGTACCCTTGCCCACGTTGGTGCCGGGGTGAATGTGGGTGCCGCGCTGGCGAACAAGGATGTTGCCAGCCAGAACGAACTGACCGTCAGCGCGCTTGGGGCCAAGGCGCTTGGACTCGGAGTCGCGGCCGTTCTTGGTGGAGCCCATACCTTTTTTATGGGCGAAGAACTGCAGACCAATGTGCAACATTTCGCAGTACCATCCTTTCTAAAAGATACGGAAGGAGAGAGACTTATGCCTCCATCACTTCGATGTTTTCCGGATATTCGTCGTGAAGCTGAGCCAGATAGACCATCAGACCCGTCATCAAATTCTGACAGGTGGATTCCGCTGTGGGCGCCAGTCCTCCGGGCAGCCGGAACGAAATGGCGGCGGTCTCCTGATCGACCTTCACCGAGGCGCACAGCCCCATCACGTCGTTGACGGTGGCTTCCACCAACCTTACGGCGCTGGTCACGGCGGCGCAGACGATATCCTCGCCCTCTTCGCCGTATCCGCTGTGGCCCTGTGCATCAAATCCGATGATGCGCTCTTCCACGGTGTGGAAAATGACGCTCGTCATACTGTCACCTTAGAAGCTGATCTTGCCGATCTCAACCTTGGTGTAGGGCTGACGATGACCCTGACGTTTGCGGTAACCCTTCTTGGGGGTGTACTTGAAGATACGGATCTTCTTGCCCTTGCCGTTCTTCACGATGGTGGCGTCCACCTTCGCGCCCTCCACCACGGGAGTGCCGAACTTGGTGTTCTCGCCGTCCACGATCGCCAGCACCTGGTCAAACACCACGGAAGCGCCAGCCTCGGCGTCCAGCTTTTCGATAAACAGAATGTCGCCCTCAGAGACGGCGTACTGCTTACCACCGGTCACGATAATAGCCTGCATTACTTGTTGCACCTGCCTTTCCTTAATTACGGACTCGCTGTCGGGGGCGTTCAGTCGAAGCTGAAACTTTTGACCCATTCAAAGCGGCCTTATTAGTATAACAGCGGAAAATCCCTTTGTCAACAGAAATTCCCCGTTTTTTCCGGCAAATTTTCCGGAAAAACGTCCCGTTTTCCCTTACTCCGGATAGACCAGCTTTTCCACCGTCCAGCCGTCGATCACACCGGCGTAAAACGCGCAGCACTCCCGCGCCAGCGCTACGTCTAGGTTGACATAATTCCCACATTCGCGGGAGGACTTGCCGGGCATGGGACCTTCCCACGCCGCGCCCTGTGCGAACACCTGCCGCAGCAGGTCGATGGCCTGCGCGTCGGTGAGCTGAGCGCTGTCAAACAGGAAGTAGAAGCCCGTCTGGCAGCCCATGGGACCGAAGTAGATGACGGCTTCCTTCTGCTCGCTGTTGCGCAGGGCGGTGGCGATGATGTGCTCCACCGAGTGCATCTGGGCGTTGGTCAGCAGATCGCCGGTGTTGGGCTTCTTGAAGCGCAGGTCGAAGGTAGTGACGCTGCCGTCCCGCCGGCTGAGATACAGCCCCGGCGTCAGCACATCATGGTTCACGGTAAAGCTTGCGATACGTTCCATGGTTCAGTCCTCCAGATGGTCCACCAGAGCCATGACAGCGGCGTTCAGGTCTCGCATGGCGGTGGGAAAATTAAAATTGTAGTCGTGCTTGCTGGTCAGGCAGTCGGACACGGATTTCAGCGCCATAAAGGGTATGCCGCAGCGATAGCACACCTGCGCCGCCGCGCCGCCCTCCATCTCGCACAGCAGGGGGTGGAAGGTGTCTCGCACCCAGTCGGCACGCTGGCCGGGGATGCCGAACCAGTCGCCGGTGGCCACGGTGCCGGTGCGGTAGGGATAGCCGGTTTTGTCCATGGCGGCCTTTGCCTTTTCAAGATCGGCGGTGGGGAAGTCCACCCGGTTGACGGTGGACACCAGCCCGATGGGGTCGCCTACGCCGGTGGTGTCTACGTCGTGCTGGACGAACTTCTCCGCCAGCACCAGCGTGCCGATGGGCACCTCCTCAAAGCAGCCCGCCACGCCGGCGTTGAGGATCAGGTCGGGGTGATAGCGCTCGATCAGCAGCGCGGCGGCCATGGCGGCGTTCACCTTGCCCACGCCGCCGCAGCAGGCGATGACGTTGGGCCGGATGCGGTAAAAGGATACGCCGTGTACCGTCTCCATAGGCTCGGCCCCGTGGATGAGGCTGTCGATCTCCGACGGCATGGCGTAGAAAAGGGCAATATGCATAGGTACAGACCTCATTTCGTTGTGTTGCTCCTATTGTAAATATGGCGCGGGGCAAATGTCAAGTTGCATTTGTCTGCCGCATGGGGTAAAATGAGAAAAAAACGAGAGGAAGTGACGCGGATGCTGCGACGGCTGCAACAGGCGATGGTCACAGGTGAATACCTGATGCTTTATATGGATCCGGGCGATACCGGAAAATTCTGCTATGGCAGAGTGCTGGCGGCGGACGAGGACTTTGCGGCCCTGTACCTGATCGCGCCGGACGGCGCCTACGACGGCCTGCTGGTGAAGGAGACCGGCAGCGTACAGAGAATCGAATCCGGCGGCCAGTACGACGCGAAAATGCGAAAGCTGATGCAGGGCATCCAGCTGCCGGACCGGCGCTGGGAAGCGGGCTGCGGCAGCATTGCGGCGCAGCTGCTGTCCATGGCGGCGCGGCATGGGTGGGTGGCATCCGTCGAGTTCCGGGACAGCGGCACAAATGACGCCGTCGGACTGGTGACTGCGGTAAACGGGGAGACCGCCGAGCTGACGCTGATAGACGAGTACGGCTATGGTGACGGAGCGTGTCTGTTCCGGATGGACAGTGTGACGCAGGTGGCCTGCGACGGCGGCGAGGAACGCGCCATCCGGCGGCTGTGGCAGGCCAATAGCGGCCAATAACGGAAAGGAGCACCCCATATGACCGTTGCGGGGATCATCTGTGAATTCAATCCGCTCCACAGCGGCCATGCCTACCTGATGGCCCAACTGCGGCAGCATGGCGCGGACGCCGTGGTCTGCGCCATGAGCGGCAATTTCGTCCAGCGGGGCGAGCCTGCGCTGGTGAATAAGCTCTCCCGGGCGGAGATGGCGGTCAGCTGCGGCGCGGATCTGGTGCTGGAGCTGCCTACGGCGTGGGCCATGGCCACGGCGGAGACCTTTGCCAAAGGCGGCGTCCAGCTGCTGACTATGGCGGGCTGTACCCACATTGGCTTCGGCAGCGAGTGCGGCGACGCCGCGCTGCTGCAACGTGTGGCGGACACGCTGTTGTCTCCCGATTTGCAGGCGGATATCCGGTTAGAGCTGGCAGCAGGCGTCACCTACGCCGCCGCCCGGCAGAAGGCCGTGGAGACCCGTCTGGGGGATGCCGCGTCGGTGCTGCGCCAGCCCAACGACACGCTGGCGGTGGAATATCTGAAGGCCTGCCGCCAACTCGAGGTTGACATAACGCCGATCGTGGTGCGGCGGGTCGGCGCCGGTCATGACGGCGCTCCGTCGGAGGGCTATGCCTCCGCCACCTATATCCGTCAGCTGGTGCGGCAGGGCAAGGGAGCGTCGGCCTTTTCCTTCATGCCGGAGGCCGCTGCGGCGGTGCTGGCTCGTGAGCTGGCGGCAGGGCGTGTGACGGACAGCCGCCATGTGGAGCGGGCCGTTCTGGCCCGCCTGCGGCAGATGACAGAGGAGGAATTTGCCGCCTATGACGGCGGCGGAGAGGGCCTATACCACCGGGTGTACGACGCGGTGCGTCGCTGCGCCACGGTGGAGGAGCTGCTGGCGGCGGTGAAAACCAAGCGCTATCCGGCGGCCCGCCTGCGGCGGCTGGTGCTCGCGGCATGGCTGGGGATTCCCAAAGCGCCGGATACCGTACCCTACGCCCGTGTGCTGGCGGCCAACGAAACGGGCCGCGCCCTGCTGCGGCAGATGCGAAGAGCGGGGCGGCCTGTGCTGACCAAGGCGGCGGATGTGGCGGG
>ENA-OROD01000633-OROD01000633.1-human-gut-metagenome-genome-assembly--contig:-NODE-633-length-33103-cov-7.377360_pt1 | contig 33103 bp, 28 predicted proteins | sample MGYA00242123_ERZ509038 | MGnify/ENA primary metagenome ERZ509038 (study PRJEB26280, sample SAMEA2338719) | human gut metagenome | biome: human gut; feature: human-associated habitat; material: faeces... | reverse complement strand
CGTCGGCGTGCTGGGTACGCCGCATGAGTGCGAGGCGGGAACGCTTGCCGCCGAGGTCGCCGCGCGGGGCGCGCTTATAAGCGAGTACCCGCCGGGAACCAAGCCGGAGAAGCATTTCTTCCGTGACCGCAACCGCATCGCCGCGGGGCTGTCCGTTGGCGTGACGGTGGTCGAGGCTCCGGAGCGCAGCGGCGCACGGCTATTCGCGGAGACGGCGATGGAGCAGGGGAGAGAGATCTTCGCGGTTCCGGGCAACGCGGACGCGCCGAACAGCGTCGGGACGATCGCGATGATAAAGGACGGGGCGAAGCCCGTCGTGTGCGGCTGGGATGTGCTGAGCGAGTTTGAATCGCGCTTCGGCGGAAAGCTGCACGAGCTGCCCAAATGTGAGCTGCCGGAAGAGGAGGAAGCACAGAATGCAGACGTTCCGGCAAAAAAATCTGTTGACAAGCCAAAAGACAGCGATTATATTGACTTGAAGAAACAGCTTGAGGGACTAAATGAGGATCAGCTGAAGATCATCGCTGCGATCGGGAAGTCCGCAAGCCATATTGACGATATCATAGCGAGCACGGGACTGAGCACGGCGAGAGTTCTCTCGCAGCTCACGGTTCTGGAGATCAAGGGCTATGTGCGCCGTGATCCCGGCCGCCGTGTGGCGCTTAATATAGCAAAGAAGTGAGGAAACGTAATGGCAAAAGCGAAGGATCTTGTCATAGTCGAATCTCCGGCTAAGGCAAAGACCATTGAAAAATATCTCGGGAGCGGTTATAAGGTAACGGCTTCGATGGGACATCTGCGCGATCTGCCGAAGAGCAAGATGGGCGTTGACATAGAGCACGGCTTCGAGCCGAAGTACATCCCCGTGAGGGATAAGAAAGAGCTTATCGACCAGCTGAAGAAGGATTCCAAGGCGGCAAAAACAGTCTATCTCGCGACCGACCCTGACCGCGAGGGCGAAGCCATATCGTGGCATCTCAAGGAGCTGCTCGACCTGCCGGACGAGAAGGCGCGCCGCGTCACCTTCAATGAGATAACCAAAAAGGTCGTCACTGAGAGCATCCAGCACCCGCGCGATATCGATCAGGATCTGGTCGACGCGCAGCAGGCGCGCCGCATACTCGACCGCATCGTCGGCTACGAGCTGTCGCCGCTGCTGTGGAAAAAGGTCAAGAGCGGCCTGTCCGCGGGGCGCGTGCAGTCTGTCGCAACGCGCATGGTCGTTGACCGCGAGGAGGAGATAAAGAGCTTCGTCAGCGAGGAATACTGGCTGCTCGACGCGCATCTCAGCCGCGGTGAGGGCGGCGGATTTTCCGCCAGATTCTATGGCCGCGACGGGAAAAAGCAGGAGCTTCACAGCGAGGACGAGGTCAACGCGATAATCGACCTGACAAAGGGCAAGCACTTTACCGTCGATTCCGTGAAGCGCGGCGAGAAGCAGCGCAGCCCCGCGCCTCCGTTCATCACCTCGACATTGCAGCAGGAGGCTTCGCGCCGCCTCGGCATGACCCCGCGCCGCACGATGTCCATAGCGCAGCAGCTCTATGAGGGAGTGGATATCACCGGCCGCGGCACTGTCGGCCTTATAACCTACATGAGAACCGACTCGCTCCGCCTTTCCGAAGAGGCGCTGGCAGCCGCGCGCGGTTTTATAATCAACCGCTACGGCGAGGCGTATTACCCCGGCAAGCCGCGCCATTTCAAGACCAAGGCCGGCGCGCAGGACGCGCACGAGGCCATACGGCCCACCGACGTGGAGCTCACGCCGGAGCTTGTGCGCAAGGATCTGACGCAGGAGCAGTACCGGCTCTACCGCCTTATCTGGGGGCGCTTTACGGCCTGCCAGATGGCGAACGCCGTGTATGATAATGTCGCCGTCGATGTTGTATCCGCCGGATGCAGCTTCCGCGCGACGTATTCCGAGATGAAATTCGCGGGTTACACCGCGGTATATGAGGAAGCGAAGGACGAGGAGAGCGCGGAGATATCCAATCCGCTCCCGTCGCTGAGTGAGGGCGAAGTCCTGACGCTTGAGAAGATGACTTCCGACCAGCAGTTCACGCAGCCGCCCGCGAGATATACCGAGGCTACGCTGATACGCGCGATGGAGGAGAAGGGCATAGGCCGCCCCTCGACCTACGCGCCGACGATATCCACGATAACCTCCCATGATTACGTTATCAAGGAAGGAAAGTACCTGCGTCCGACTCCGCTCGGCGAGGTCGTGACGGGGCTTATGAAGGAGCACTTCGCGGACATCGTCGATCTGAAGTTTACTAACCATATGGAGGCCGAGCTTGACGAGATCGAGAAGGGCAAGGCTGCGTGGCGCGACGTGCTGGCCGAGTTCTACGGCGATTTCAGCAAGGAGATGAGCGCTGCGGAGCAGGCCATGGACGGTGTGAAGCTCAAGGTGCCGGACGTCCTCAGCGACGAATACTGCGAGGTCTGCGGACGGCAGATGGTCGTGAAGAAGGGCAAGTTCGGATATTTCCTCGCCTGCCCGGGCTTCCCGGAGTGCACGTTCACAAAGCCGATCGTAATAGAAATGCCCGGCAAATGCCCTAAGTGCGGCGGCAAGATACTCAAGCGCACCTCGAAAAAGGGCTATGTGTTCTACGCCTGCGAGCGCGGCCCCGAGTGCGGATTTATCACATGGGACGTGCCGACGAAGGACTTCTGCCCGGCCTGCGGCAAGACGATGTTCAAGCGCAGCGGCCGCGGCGCGCTCAAGCCCTTCTGCATAAACGAGGTCTGCCCGAACTTCGTGCCTGAGGACGAGCGCGGCTATAAGAGAAAGGCCGCCGCGAAGAGCGGGGAAGAGCCTGCCGGCGAATCGGCGGAAGAGGAAAAGAAGCCTGCCGCAAAGAAGGCCGCGGCGAAAAAGTCCGCAGCCAAAAAGACAACGGCAAAAAAGACAACGGCGAAGAAAACCGCCGCAAAAGCAAAGGATAAGGAATAATATTAATGGAAACAGTCACCGTTTTGGGCGCCGGACTTGCCGGAAGCGAGTGCGCATGGCAGCTTGCGAAGCGCGGAATAAAGGTCAGGCTCATCGAAATGAAGCCGGAGAAATATACCCCCGCGCATAAGGCCGCGGGCTTTGCGGAGCTTGTCTGCTCAAACTCCCTGCGGAGCGACGAGCTGAGCAACGCCGTCGGGCTTCTCAAGGCGGAGATGCGGAAGATGGGCTCGCTCATCATGGAGTCCGCGGACGCAAACCGCGTGGCCGCGGGCGGCGCGCTTGCCGTTGACCGCGAGGGCTTTTCGGAGTATATAACCCGCGCGCTCAAGGAGCATGAGAACGTTGAGCTCATCACCGCCGAGGCGGATAAAATACCCGAGGGCGAGGTCGTCATCGCAACAGGCCCCCTCAGCAGCGACGCGATAGCGGCAGAGATAGAAAAGCTCTGCCCGGACAGCGACCTGCACTTTTACGACGCTGTCGCACCGATAGTCACGCTCGAGAGCGTCGATATGGATAACGCATTCTTCGCATCGCGCTATGATAAGGGCACAGCGGATTATGTAAACTGCCCGATGACGAAGGATGAGTATCTCGCCTTCGTGACCGAGCTTGTCAGCGCTAAGGAGGCCGAGGTGCACGGCTTTGACGACGGCGGGGTCTTTGAGGGCTGCATGCCGGTCGAGGTCATGGCGCGCCGCGGGGTGGACACTCTGCGCTACGGGCCGCTGAAGCCGGTCGGACTTATCGACCCGCGCACAGGACATGAAAATTACGCGGTCGTCCAGCTGCGGCGGGACAATGCCGACGGCACGATATATAACATGGTAGGCTTTCAGACTCACCTCACATGGGGCGAGCAGAAGCGCGTGTTCTCGATGATACCGGCGCTGAAGAACGCGGAGTTCGTGCGCTACGGAGTCATGCACCGCAACACATATCTTAATAGCCCCAAGCTCCTTGACCGCTATTACCGGCTGAGAAGCGACCCGCGCATCAGCTTCGCCGGTCAAATGACCGGCGTTGAGGGCTATGTCGAGTCCGCGGCCTCCGGTATGCTCGTCGGCATCGAGACGGCCGCGCGCGTGCTCGGCATGGAGCCTGTGGACTTCCCGCAGGAGACCGCGATAGGTGCGCTGGGCCTGTACATCTCCGGCGGCAGTGTCGGCGATTTCCAGCCGATGAACATAAATTTCGGTATAATAAGCCCCCTGGGCTACAGGGTCAAGGGTAAGAGAAACAAAAACGCCGCGATATCCGAGCGTGCGCTCGGCGTTATCGACGGCCTTATGGCAAAGGAGGTTTTCCACTGTGAGGATAATCGTTGACGCAATGGGCGGCGATAACGCGCCGGAGGAAATAGTAAAGGGCGCTGTGCGCGCGAAGAGAGAACTTGGCGTGGACGTCACCCTCGTCGGCATCGAGGATAAGGTCAGAGCCTGCCTCAAGGCCGAGGGCTGCGCCGACGGCGAGGTAGAGGTCGTCAACGCCAGCGAGATAGTCACTATGGAGGACGACCCCAGCACCGCCGCAAGAAAGATTCATCCATGGCCGTCGCGCTCACGATGCTCAAGGACGGCAAGGGCGACGCAGTAGTCTCCGCGGGCAGCACCGGCGCGCTCCTCACCGGAGCGACGCTGACCGTCAAGCGCATCCGCGGCATCCGCCGCGCGGCGATGGCGCCAGTTCTTCCGAGCGGGGAGCACGGCGTCATGCTCATCGACTGCGGCGCGAACGTCGAGTGCACGGCGGAATATCTGCTTCAGTTTGCGTATATGGGCAGCTTCTATGCCAAGAAACTCATGGGCTGCGAGAACCCGCGCGTCGGCCTGCTGAACGTCGGTACCGAGGACACCAAGGGCGGCGAGCTTCAGCATCAGGCTTTCGCACTGCTGAAGGAGGCGCACGAAGATGGGCGCATCAATTTCGTCGGCAACGTCGAGGGCACGGGCGTTTTCGCCGGTGCGGCGGACGTTGTAGTAACTGACGGCTTTACCGGCAACGTCCTTCTCAAGAGCACCGAGGGCGTTATCAAATATATGATGAAGCAGCTCAAGGGCGTGTTCTATAAGAACACTGCCAATAAGCTCGCAGCGGCGGTGCTGAAAAAGGATCTCGGCGTCATGAAGAAATCCATGGACGTCAACGAGGTCGGCGGCACGGCGATGATCGGCATCAGCAAGCCCGTCATCAAGGCGCACGGCTCCTCCAACGCCGCATGCATCTTCTCTGCGATGCGTCAGGCGCAGAGCTTTGCCGAGTCCGGCATAATCTCCGACATAGAGGCAAACATCGAATACATGAAGCTCAGAACCGAGGCAAAGGCGGAATGAACGAAATAACTGGTCTGGAAGAAAAAATTGGCTATCAGTTTAAAAACAAGCAGCTTCTCGAAACGGCGCTGACCCACAGCTCCTATGCCAACGAGCGCCATTCTCCCGCCTGCCAGAGCTATGAGCGGCTGGAGTTCCTGGGCGACTCGATACTCGGCATCGTGACGGCGGATTTCCTGTATCACCATGAGCCGGAGCTGCCGGAGGGGCGCATGACACGGCTGCGCGCGGAGCTCGTCTGCGAGACGAGCCTGCACAAGGTCGCGCTGGAACTCGGCATCAGCGAATATATGCGCCTTGGCCGCGGCGAGGAGCACACCGGCGGACGGCAGCGCCCGTCGATACTTGCGGATATGGTCGAGGCGATCATCGCCGCCATGTATATCGACAGCGGCATGGATCAGGCGCGCGAGTTTATAATGACCCGCGTTCTCAAGGACGCAAGGATCGACGACAACCACCGCACGGCGGATTACAAGACCGAGCTTCAGGAGCTTGTGCAGCGCCGTAGCAATCAGCATATCAGCTATGAGCTTATCGGCGAGAGCGGCCCCGACCACTGCAAGACCTTTACGTTTCAGGTCTGCGTCAACGGGCTTCCCGTCGGCGAGGGCAGCGGCAGAACGAAGAAGGAAGCCGAGCAGCAGGCCGCCGGCAGAGCGCTGGAGGCGATGAGAGAGTGAGCGCGAGAGAAAGCATCATCCCCGTTTTCGTGCCGCACCTCGGCTGCCCGAACGACTGCGTGTTCTGCAACCAGCGCCGCATATCCGGCGCGCAGGAGCCTGCAGGGGTCGAAAATGTGAAAAACGCGATAGAGTCAGCAGCCGCCTTGCCCCGCAACGGGGCGAAGCGGCAACTGGCGTTTTATGGGGGCAGCTTCACGGCCATCCCATCCTGCCAGCAGGAGGCGCTGCTGGGCGCGGCGAAGGAATATCTTGACCGCGGCGAGATAGACGCGATACGGCTTTCCACGCGACCTGACGCAATAGACGGCGCGGTGCTGGCACGGCTGAAGAGATACGGCGTGGAGACGATAGAGCTTGGCGCGCAGTCGCTGTGCGACGAGATACTGCTGCTGTCCGGCCGCGGACACACGGCGGAGGATGTCGTCAGCTCGTCGAAGCAGATAAAGGCCGCGGGCTTCCGGCTGATACTCCAGATGATGACCGGACTCCCCGGCGACAGCGTGGAGCGCACGGTGGACACGGCGAAGAAGATAATCGCCCTGCATCCGGACGGCGTGCGCATATACCCGACCGTCATAGTGCGCGATACGGCGCTTTACGATCTGTGGCAGGCGGGGGAGTATAAGGAGCACACGGTGGCCGACGCGGTGGAATACTGCGCGGCGATCGTACCGCTTTTCGAAGCGGCGGGGATACCGATAATCCGTCTCGGCCTGAACCCGACGGACGAGCTGTCCGGCGGCGCGGCAGCGGGCGGCGCGTATCATCCGGCGCTGGGCGAGCTCGTGAAGAGCCGTCTTATGCTCGATAAAATGCGTGCGGTGCTGAACGGCGTCCCTGCGGGGAGCAGGGTCACGCTCGGCGTGAATAAAAGCCGCGTTTCGCAGGCAGTCGGCCAGCATCGGGGAAACGTCTCCCGCCTGACGGCTGAATTCGGCCTCAAAGAGCTGAAAATACGCGGGATAGACGCGGAAAATGATGAAATTTCCATAGTTTCCATTGAAAAAACCTGAGATATATAATATAATAACTTGTTAAGTTTTAAAATCAGAGGTTATTCATTTGTACTTAAAAGCACTGGAGATACAGGGATTCAAATCCTTTGCCGATAAAACGCGGCTTACATTTGAAAAAGATATAACCGCCATTGTCGGGCCGAACGGCTCCGGCAAGTCGAACATATCCGATGCCATACTCTGGGTCATGGGCGAGCAGCGGACAAAGGCTCTGCGCGGCGCGAAGATGGAGGATGTCATCTTCGGCGGTACGGAGAAGCGCAGCCCGCTGGGTTTTGCGCAGGTGTCGCTGATAATCGACAACTCTGCCCACATCTTCGACTATGACAGCAGCGAGATAATGCTGACCCGCCGCTATTACCGCAGCGGCGACAGCGAGTATTACATAAACCGTGAGTCGGTCAGGCTCAAGGATATAAACAACCTCCTCATGGATACCGGCCTTGGCCGCGACGGCTATTCGATCATCGGCCAGGGGCGCATCGCGGAGATCGTCTCCACCAAGAGTACCGACCGGCGCGAGGTATTCGAAGAGGCGGCGGGCATATCCCGTTTCCGCTACCGCAAGGAGGAGGCGGAGCGCAAGCTCGAAAAAACGGAGGAAAATCTCCTCCGCGTGAACGACAAGATAGAAGAGCTTGAAATTCAGGTCGGGCCGCTGAAAAAGCAGGCCGAGACCGCAAAAAAATATCTGAAGCTGCGCGATGAGCTGCGCGTGCAGGAGATATCCGTCTGGATGGAGACGCTGGACAAGCTGCGCTCCCAGGCGGACAATATCAAGACCGAGTACGAGCAGTCCAAGACCGAGCTGGAGCAGGCGCGGGCGGAGCTTCAGGCGCTGTATTCCTCGTCCGAGAGCATAACGGAGCGTATGCACCAGAAGGACGTTGAGACGGAGCACGCGCGCGAGCGCCTGTCCGCCGCCGAGGCCATGGCCTCCGAGTGTGAGGCGAACGCCGCGGTGCTGCGCGCCAACGTCCAGAGCAGCAAGGAGAGCATGCAGCGCATGCTCGACGATATCGCGGATCAGGAGAACCGCGTCAGCGAGATACGCGGCCGCATTGACGAGGGGCAGAAGCGCATTGACGAAATAAACTCTGCTCTCCGCGAGCTTGAGCAGAAAACCGCACAGAATAACAACGTGCTTGACGGCTGCCGCATGAAGCTGCAGAGCCGTGAGCAGGTAGTGAACCAGCTTTCCGAGCGCTCGACGAAGCTCAATATCGACGCGCGCAGCATGGATTCACGTATAAATATGCTCTCCGAGATGGAGAAGGACTATGACGGCTACTCGCGCGCGGTCAAGACGATAATGCGTGAGACGCAGCGCGGCAACCTGCGCGGGGTTCACGGTCCCGTCGCAAATCTTGTCCGCACGGACGATGAGTGCGCCCTCGCAATAGAGACGGCGCTGGGCGCCGCGGCGCAGAATATAGTCGTCGACACCCAAAACGACGGCCGCAGCGCGATAGAGCTTTTGAAGCGCATGGACGCCGGACGGGCGACATTCCTGCCCGTTGATACCATCCGCGGCAGCGTGATGCGCGACGCGCCGGTCAACGACCCGGGCTTCGTCGGCATCGCAAGCGAGCTCGCGGAGTTTGACAGCAAGTATGAGCAGATATTCCTGAACCTGCTGGGCAGGACCGTCGTGGCGGAATCTCTCGCCGCCGCGGTGCGAATGTCGAAGGCGAGCGGGAACCGCCTGCGCATCGTTACGCTGGACGGACAGCTGATAAACGCCGGCGGCTCGATGACCGGCGGCAGCAGCGCCAAGGGCAGCGGCATAATCTCCCGCGCGAACGAGCTTGAAAAGCTGAAGAAGCAGCGTACCGGCCTCGCCGAAAAAGTGAAGTCCTGCGATGCGGAGCTTGAGCGGGCAAAGTCCAATCTTGCCGCCGTCCGCTATCAGCTGGATATGGCGCTGGAGGATCAGGCGGAGCTGCGCAGCGGCGTCTCCTCGAACGAGGCGGAGAAGCGGGCGACCGAAAATTCGGTGCACCAGCTCTCGCTTCTGCTCGACAGCCTGACCGGAGACAGCGAAGCGCGGCGGAACGCCGTCGCGGCGCACGAGCGGCAGATAGAGCAGTTCGAGCAGCGGCTTGAAGAGAAAAACGCGAGACTTGCGGAGATAAACGCCGATATCCGCGCGATAAAGGACGAGATAGCGAAGATAAGCGCAAGTAAGATCGAGCTTGAGGGGAAGCGCACCTGCGCCGAGAAGGACGCGCAGCAGCGCAGCAGCGACATCATCGATCTTGAGCGCCGCACCGCGAAGATAGAGCAGCGCAAGCTCGCCGCCGAGATGGAGGAGAAGCAGCTGCTGGACAAGCTCTGGGATAACTACGAGCTGAGCCACAGCGCAGCGAACGCCGTGCGCCAGCCGGTGGAGAATCTTCAGAAGGCGACCAGGGCGATAAACGAGCTGCGCCGCGAGATAAACTCTCTCGGCAACCCGAACTTGGGCGCGATAGACGAGTATGAGCGCGTCAACACCCGCTACGAGTTCCTGACCGGTCAGAGGGACGACGTCGACAAGGCCAAGAGCGAATTGCTCGGCATAATAAACGACATCACCTCCGAGATGAAGGACGTGTTCCTGACGCACTTCCGCCAGATAGACGAGTGCTTCCGGCAGACGTTTCTGGAGCTGTTCGGCGGCGGCAAGGCGGCGCTGGTGCTTGAGGACGAGAACAACGTCCTTGAGTGCGGCATAGAGATAAAGGTTCAGCCGCCCGGCAAGGCGCTGTCAAATATCAGCTTGCTCTCCGGCGGCGAGATGGCTTTCGTCGCGATCGCGCTGTATTTTGCGATCTTAAAGGTGCGCCCGACTCCATTCTGCGTCATGGACGAAATCGAGGCTGCGCTCGATGAGGCGAACGTCACGCGATACGCCGAGTACATGCGCCGTATGTCCGACAAGACGCAGTTCCTTGTCATCACGCACCGCCGCGGCACCATGGAGGAGGCCGATATGCTCTACGGCGTGACCATGCAGGAAAAGGGCGTGTCTACCGTGATAGAGCTTGACCTTGAAAATGCGCAGAAAACGATAGAGGAGTAAACACATGGGATTTTTCGATAAAATATTCGGCGGCCTGACCAAGACCCGCCTCAATCTTGAGGATCTTGAGGAGATATTCCAGAGCTACAAGCCCGATAATGATGACTTCTATGACGAGCTTGAAGAGCTGCTCGTGATGTCCGACGTCGGCGCGGCGACCGCGGCGACGGTCGTACAGGGGCTCAAGAAGATGACATGGGAGCGCCGCTTCCGCTATGGCGATGAGGCGCGCGAGGGGCTTATCGAGATACTGACAAAGCTTCTGAACGTCGGCGACACGGCACTGAAGCTCGACACCAAGCCCTCGGTCATCCTTATGGTAGGCGTCAACGGCGTCGGCAAGACGACGACCATCGGCAAGCTCGCTGCCCAGCTCAAGGCGGAGGGCAAAAAAGTCCTGCTCTGCGCGGGCGACACCTTCCGCGCTGCCGCGGCCGAGCAGCTCGGCATCTGGGCGGAACGCTCCGGAGTGGACATTGTCCGCCACGAGGAGGGCAGCGACCCCGCCGCCGTCGTGTATGACGGCATCTGCGCTGCCAAGGCCAGAAACAGCGACGTCATAATCATCGACACCGCCGGCCGCCTGCACAACAAGGCCAATCTCATGAACGAGCTGAGCAAGATACGCCGCATAATAGACCGCGAACTGCCGGAGGCGGACGTCGAAACGCTGATGGTGCTCGACGCGACCACCGGCCAGAACGGACTTCTGCAGGCCAAGCAGTTTCTTGAAAGCTCCCGCCTCACCGGCATCGTCCTCACGAAGCTTGACGGCACAGCCAAGGGCGGCATAGTGTTTGCCATCACGAGCGAGCTGAACATTCCGGTCAAGTACGTCGGCGTGGGCGAGGGGATAGACGACCTCATCCCGTTCGATGCAAAGACCTTCGCGGAGGCGCTGTTCAAATGAAGATAATCCTTGCGAGCAATAATAAAAACAAGATGCGAGAGTTCCGCGAGCTTCTCGCCGGAACGGACGCGGAACCGATCAGCCAGCGCGACGCGGGCTGCGACTTCGAGGTCGACGAAACCGGAACGACCTTTGAGGAGAACGCCTTTCTGAAGGCGGACGCGGTATTGAAAGCTACCGGCTGCATCGCCGTCGCGGACGATTCCGGTCTGGTGGTCGATGCGCTCAACGGCGAGCCGGGGATATACTCCGCGCGCTACGGCTTCGGCCACGACGCGAGCGACGCGGACAGAAACAGATATCTGCTCGGCAAGCTCGGCGACGAGAAAAACCGCCGTGCGCGCTTTGTCTGCTGTGTGTGCTGCTGCCTGCCGGACGGCGATACGATAACTGCGCGAGGCGAATGCGAGGGCGAGATACTCGACGCGCCGCGCGGCAGCAACGGCTTCGGCTACGATCCGCTCTTCCGCCCGCTGGGCTACGATGTCAGCATGGCGGAGCTGAGCGCCGACGAGAAAAACGCGATATCTCACCGCGGCAAGGCGATGAGAGAATTTATAGAGAAGTTTAAGAGGTATTATAATGGCATTGACAAGTAAGCAGCGCGCCCAGCTCCGCGGCCTTGCGGCAGCGGAGGACACGATAATTCAGGTCGGCAAGGGCGGCATAAACGAAAATCTGGTTGCATCTGTAAGCGCAGCTCTCGCGGCGCGCGAGCTCGTGAAGGGCAAGGTGCTGGAAAACTCCATGCTCACCGCCCGCGAAGCCTGCGACGCGCTCTCCGTGGCCTGCAAGGCCGAGCAGGTGCAGGTGATAGGCACAAAATTCGTGCTGTATAAGCGCAACGAAAAAGAACCGAAAATAGTTCTGGTAAAAGACAAAAAGAAAGCCAAGTAATCACAATAAGGACAGGAAAATGAGAATTGTCGTGTACGGCGGCAGCTTCAACCCCCCGCATCTTGGGCATGTTGAGGCCGCCAGAACCGTCAGCGCAGAGCTTGCGCCGGATAAATTTCTGATAATACCGACGAACGTATCGCCGCATAAGATGCTCGCCGAGGGCAGCCCCGAGCCGCGGGCGCGGCTCGAGATGTGCCGCCTTGCCTTTGCCGGTATCCCCGGCGCGGAGATATCGGATATGGAGCTGCAGCGCGAGGGAAAGAGCTACACCGCGCAGACCGTGGAGGAGCTGCGGCGCAGCTACCCTGATGACGAGCTGTTCCTCGTCATGGGGACGGATATGCTCCTTAGCTTTGAGTCATGGTACCGCTTTGAGTACCTGCTTGAAAACTGCACCCTCGCGGTGCTCGCGCGCGATGAGGACGAGGACGTTCAGCTCATCCGCCAGCGCGATGTGCTAGCGGAGAAGTACGGCGCGAAGGTTGTGATCCTGAAACACGACCCCGTCGCCGCAAGCTCCAGCGATATCCGCGAGAGGCTGCGCTTCGGCATCGGCTCGGAGCTGCTGCCGGACAGCGTGTATTCCGAGATAATCCGCCGCCATTATTATGACGCGCGGCCGGAGCTGAGCTGGCTGCGGGCAAAGGTGATGCCGTATCTCACCGAGAAGCGCGTAGCGCATGTCCTTGGCTGCGAGAACGAGGCCGTCAGTCTCGCAAACCGCTGGGGCGAGGATCCTGAGCGCGCCGCGGTGGCCGGAATACTGCATGATATCACGAAGAGGCTCAGCGCCGAAGAACAGTTGAAATTGTGCGAAAAGTATGGTATCATCAACGACGCCGCCGAGGTCGCAAACCCGAAGCTGCTGCATGCCAAGACAGGCGCGGCCTTCGCGAGGGAGCTGTTCGGCATCGAGGACGATATATACGGCGCGATCCGTTGGCACACCACCGGCAAGCCGGACATGACGCTTCTGGAGAAGATAATATATCTTGCCGACTTCGTGGAGCCGACGCGGGATTTCCCAGGCGTTGAAGAGCTGCGCGAGCTGTGCTTTGAGGATATAGACGCGGCCATGGCCAAGGGGCTGGAGATGAGCCTTGAGTTCATCCGCTCCGGCGGCGCGGAGCCGTATAAGGACAGCGTTGAGGCCTGCGAATGGTACGCCGCGCTGGTTGATTGATTTTAATTAGGAGGCAAAACAAATATGCTTACTTCCGCTGAAATAGCCGCCATTGCCGCAAAGGCTCTGGACGATAAAAAGGCAAGAGACATCAAGGTTCTGAAAACCGATAAGCAGACCGTGCTGGCCGATTACTTCGTCATCTGCAACGGCACCTCGTCCACGCATATCAAGGCGCTGGTCGACGAGGTGGACAAGCAGCTCTCCGAGGCGGGTGAGCCGCCCATACGCCGCGAGGGTCTGCGCTCCGATATATGGGTGCTGATGGACTTCGGCTGCGTCATCGTCCATGTGTTCACCGACGAGGCCAGAAAGTTCTATAATCTCGAGCGCCTCTGGAGCGATGCGGAGGAGGTCGATCCCTCATCCCTTCCGCGCCCCTGATTACAGGGGCTTCCGGAAACAGATTCTATAAATTAAAGAGGGATTGATCAAAATGAAATACGATTTTACAGCGATAGAAAAGAAATGGCAGGCAAGATGGGAAGAGACCAAGCCCTATGCCGCCGTCACCGGCAGCGATAAGCCCAAGTTCTACGGCCTTATCGAGTTCCCGTACCCCTCCGGTCAGGGACTGCATGTCGGCCATCCGCGCCCCTTCACCGCGATGGACATCGTCACGCGCAAAAAGCGCATGGAGGGCTATAATGTCCTGTTCCCGATCGGCTTTGACGCTTTCGGCCTGCCGACCGAGAACTACGCTATCAAGAACCACATCCACCCTGCAATAGTCACCAAGGACAATATCGCAAACTTCACCAGCCAGCTTAAGATGCTGGGCTACGGCTTCGACTGGGATCGCGCCGTCGATACCACCGACCCGAAGTATTATAAGTGGACGCAGTGGATATTCCTCCAGATGTTCAAGAATGGTCTTGCCTACAAGACCACCATGCCCGTCAACTGGTGCACCAGCTGCAAGTGCGTGCTTGCAAACGAAGAGGTCGTTGACGGCGTGTGCGAGCGCTGCGGTGCTCCGGTCATCCGCAAGGAGAAGAGCCAGTGGATGCTGAAGATCACCGCCTACGCCCAGCGCCTGCTCGACGATCTGGACGATGTCGATTACATTGAGCGCGTCAAGATCCAGCAGCGCAACTGGATCGGCCGCTCTACCGGTGCGGAGATAACCTTCAAGACCAACATCGGCGACGAAGTCACCGTTTACACCACCCGTGCCGACACCCTGTTCGGTACGACCTATATGGTCATCTCGCCCGAGCACCCGCTGCTCAAGCAGTGGCAGCCGCATATCGCCAACTGGAGCGACGTTGAGGCCTATCAGGCCGAGGCCGCCCGCAAGTCCGATTTTGAGCGCGGCGAGCTGAACAAGGACAAGACCGGCGTCCGGCTCGACGGCATCGAGGCCATAAACCCCGTAACTCACAAGAATCTGCCGATCTTCGTCTCCGACTACGTCCTCATGGGCTACGGCACCGGTATCGTCATGGGCGTTCCGGGGCACGACCAGCGCGACTGGGAGTTTGCCACCAAGTTCGGCCTGCCGATAATCGAGGTCGTCTCCGGCGGCGACGTGACCAAGGAAGCCTTCGTCGCAAAGGACGACAGCGCCATCATGGTCAATTCCGGTTTCCTCAACGGCATGACCGTTAAAGAGGCCATCCCCGCGATGAAGAAATACGTTGTGGAGCAGGGCTTCGGCAAGGAGAAGGTCAATTATAAGCTGCGCGACTGGGTATTCTCCCGTCAGCGCTACTGGGGCGAGCCGATCCCCCTCGTCAACTGCCCGAAGTGCGGCTGGGTCCCCGTTCCGGAGGAGCAGCTGCCCGTCGTGCTGCCGCAGGTCGAGAGCTATGAGCCGACTGACGACGGCGAAAGCCCCCTCTCCAAGATGACCGACTGGGTCAACACCACCTGCCCATGCTGCGGCGGCCCCGCCATGCGCGAGACTGACACCATGCCCCAGTGGGCCGGCTCCAGCTGGTATTTCCTGCGCTACATGGATCCGCACAACGACAAGGAGCTTGCAAGCAAGGAAGCTCTTGAATACTGGTCTCCGGTCGACTGGTACAACGGCGGCATGGAGCACACCACGCTGCACCTGCTATACAGCCGCTTCTGGCATAAGTTCCTGTACGACATCGGCGTCGTGCCCACCAAGGAGCCGTATGCCAAGCGCACCAGCCACGGCATGATCCTCGGCGAGGGCGGCGAGAAGATGTCCAAATCCCGCGGCAACGTCGTCAACCCGAACGACATCGTCGCGCAGTACGGCGCGGACACCATGCGCCTGCACATCATGTTTATCGGCGACTTCGAGAAGGCCGTCACCTGGTCGAACGACGCCGTCAAAGGCTCCAAGCGCTTCCTTGACCGCTGCTGGAACCTCATGGATATCGCGGCCGACGACGAGAAAGTCTCAGCCAAGAACGAGTCCATCATCCACAAGACCATCAAGAAGGTCACTGAGGATATCGACAGCCTCAAGATGAATACCGCTATCGCCGCGCTCATGACCATGGTCAACGAGTTCTACTCCAACGGCCTGACCAAGGGCGACCTTGAGCAGCTTCTGCTCATGCTCAGCCCCTTCGCGCCGCACATGGTGGAGGAGATGTGGGAGCTGACCGGCTACGCCGCAAAGACCGGCAAGATGGCCATGCAGATGCCCTGGCCGAAGTACGACGAGGCCAAGACACATGACGCCACCCGCCAGATGGCCGTGCAGGTCAACGGCAAGCTCCGCAGCACCATCACCGTCGCCGCCGACGCGGATGACGAGCACGTCATCGCAACAGCTTGTGCCGACGAGAAGATAAAGCGCCAGATGGAGGGTATGCAGCTTGTAAAGACCATCGTTGTCAAGAACAAGCTTGTCAATCTCATCCTCAAGCCCGCAAAGTAATTATTGACAACGGGACTTTAAGCAGGTATAATAGTAACGTTGAAAAGCCAATTCATTGGCCCTTGAGGTGCCGCATGGCACTTTTGGAGGGAGGGAAATAAATGTCTGAAATATATGTCAAGGAGAACGAGTCTCTGGACAATGCTCTTAAGAGATTCAAGCGCAGCTGCGCTAAGTCCGGCGTTCTGGCCGACCTGCGCAAGAAGGAGTACTACCAGAGCCCCAGCGTCAAGCGCCGCAAGAAATCCGAGGCCGCTCGCAAGAACAAGAATAAGCGCTACTATTGATCAATAAAAACGCAGCATCTTTTGATGCTGCGTTTTTATATGCCCGCTCCGTATTTTTCTGCCAAAATGCAGTGCTGCAGCCCTGCGCCTGATTGACTTTTTGCACAAAAGTTGTTAAAATAAACACTAAGCAGAACTTTATTTTACATAAGGAAGTGGTTTTATGAATCTGACTCCTGAGCAGCAGGCTCTGCTCAACGGCGAAAAAGGCGAGATGATGGCCAAGGTCATGAAGACCCTCGTCATGTATGGAGACACTTTTGGTGCGGAGCGCATGGTTCCCGTCACCAGCCAGTATGGTCATACAGTCATTTCATACGGTCTGGCCGCGCTCAAGCCTGTTTATGACCTATTTGACCGGCTCATCGACGCGGGGCTGACCAACGGTCAGAAGTTTACCGCGGATCCGCGCCCGCTGGATAAGAATGTGCCGACAAGCTTTCTTGAGGACATCGTGTTCAAGAAAATAATGTACACCCAGCAGGATCGCTTTGAGGAGCAGCTCCGCAAGCTCGGCATTACGGATGAGGACGCCTATTCCTGCACCTGCTATGTTGATCAGATGGGGAACAAGCCCAAGAAGGGCGACGTGCTCAGCTGGGCGGAAAGCTCCGCCGTCGTGTACGCAAACTCTGTCCTCGGCGCGCGCTGCAACCGCAACTCCGGTATGATCGAGCTGATGGGCTCCATCGCAGGCTTCGTGCCTGAATTCGGCCTGCTGACCGACGAGGGGCGCAAGGCCACATGGATAATCGACGTCAGGTGTGAGCATAAGCCCGAGGCGCAGCTGCTCGGCTCCGCGATCGGCATGAAGGTCATGGAGGAAGTGCCGTATGTCAGAGGTCTCGACAAGTGGCTCGGCACGGAGCTTGACGACGAGGCATGTACATATCTGAAGGACTTCGGCGCGGCGACGGCCTCCAACGGCGCGGTCGGCCTGTTCCATATCGAGAACCTGACTCCGGAAGCGAAGGAGCAGGGCGTAGCGCTCATCAAGGAGGGTGCGCAGGTGTACGTCATTGACGACGCCGAGCTTCAGCGCGTGCAGGATAACTATCCGGTCATCTGGAAGGACAAGAACGCGAAGCCGGAGCTGTGTTTTGTCGGCTGCCCGCATATGACGCTCAAGCAGATGGAGGACTGGGCGGACGCGATAGGCGAGAAGCTCAAGGCCAACGGCATGGACAAGATAAGCGTCCCGACCGTGTTTACCGCGTCTCCGGCGGTCATAAAGGAGCTGAACAAGGGCGTCTACGCATCGAAGCTCGCCAGCTACGGCGTGATCGTCAGCTATATCTGCCCGCTGATGTACATGAATAACCCGCTGTGCAAGAAGAAAGCTGTCATCACTTCGTCCAACAAGCTGCGCACATATACGAGTGCGCGGTTTTATAAGGAGAACGAGATACTTGACATCATCACGGCCAAGGAGGAGAAGAAATGAAGCAGTTCAAAGGACGGGTCATAGTTCCCGGAACATGTACGGCGGAGGCTCTGGTGAGCCACGGCGGCTTTAACACCTTGGCAAGCTACCAGATGGCGATGATGTTCGGCGATAAAAAGGTCAAGTGCGGCGACCAGAATAATCCGGATCTGTATAAGCAGTCCATGCTGGGTAAGGCGCTCTGCCTGCCGCAGACGATAGGCTCAACGACCGGCGGCATGGTGCTGTATACCGTGTGCTCGCGGCATCTTCAGCCTGCGTGCATGCTCTTTAGCATGCCGATAGATTCTCTTGCTGCATCCGGCGCGATACTCGCAGACGTCTGGACGGATGCGAAGATGCCGGTCGTCGACCAGCTCGGCGACGAATTCCTCGAATACGTCAAGACCGGCATGACAGTCACCGTCAAGGACGACGGCGTCGTTGAAGTAGAATAAAATGCTGCATCCCCCATGACGCAAATGTCATGGGGGATGTTTGTAATCCGTGGACTCAAATCCCCTACGGGGACTAGGCGGCTGACGCCGCCGTCGCCGGAGCGCGGCCGAGTCGAACGACTACCAATACCAAAATCAGTCGATTTTGAGAATAAATAAAAAACCAAATCGAAGCCCAACGAAGTGGGTTCGATTTGGAAAAGGAAGAAGGAGCTAACATAGTGCAGTTTTCGCCGCAAGGCGGAAACGGAACAGTGTTTGCTCCTTCTGACGTGGTGCCGGTGACCGGACTCGAACCGGTACGTTGTTGCCAACGAGGGATTTTAAGTCCCTTGTGTCTACCATTCCACCACACCGGCGCATTGAACATTTTTATATAATTTACCACCATATCTGTAAATAGTCAAGGATTTACTATGACGGTGTTCCAGTGCGGGTGCAGGCGGCACAAATTTTGGGCATGAGAACAGCGCGTTAACCAAGCTTTGTATATTTAATGCGCTCAAGCCGATGGGCTTGGGCTATTTCATATAATACTCCTCAACGCTGACGGAGGCGATGGTGGACAGCAGGAGGAGCGCGGGGGGCGTTTCGCTGAGCGTCAGGGCGGCGTAATATGTATCATTGTGGAGCACGTAGTCGCCGCCGCAGATAACAAAGAGAATTATCGAAACGGCGAGCAGCGCGCAGCTTATGCGCAGGGAATTTATAAATATGAACCACGCGGCAGGGTGCATCCGGAGCATCCTGCTGATTATTTTTTTCATATGCAGCACCTCAAGGCAATCTTACGCGATGCGGGCGCGCGTTTCAAGCTGTATATTTTGCCAGCACTCCGCCGCGTAGGCGGCCGGGACTTCATAGAGACGGTCCGAGGCGCGGGCTTCAGGCTGGTTTCATGAAAAAAGTCCTGCGTGTATAGCACGCAGGACTCAGCCTGTAGACAAAGCTGTCGGCAATGTATAGAATTGCATGGGGAGAGTGCAGAGAGGGGACGGGAGTCCCCTTTCTGCGTTCAATCCGAGCTTATTCAGGAGTGTTTTTGAATACTCCTGAATAAGTTTTCAAGGCGTCGAACTTTGTCGACGCCTTGAGTCCTGCGTGTGTAGCACGCAGGACTTTTATGATCTTATGCACCGAGCATCCCCATGATATCGTCCATCGAGAAGTTCGACTTGTAATACGAAAGCTCACCCGCGATGAGTTCGTCGAGGACGCGCATTCCAAGCAGCTCGACGGGCGCCTTGTCGTCGGTGAGGATATTGCTGCCGCCGGTGTACTCGGTGAGGCGCTGCGCCACGGTGGCCATCATCTCGGCATAGCGCGCATTAGTGAGCTTCGCACGGCTCTCGTCAAAGGTCTGCTCCAGCGTGTCGGCATTGGTGCAGAAAACCTCAGTGTTAGTGTTGCCCATACGTGCGCTTGAAGACGCTCGCCATCGTGTCGCACAGATACTCGTTGAGAGAGCCGTTTTCGCGAGAGGTCATGTTCAGGTTCACGACCATGACGCCCTCGGGCTTGAGATGCCGCGATACCTCGGAGAAGAATTCAACGCTGGAGAGCTGAAAGGGAATGGTGATATCCTGATATGCGTCGACCATTATCACGTCGAACAGCTCGTCCGACGCGCTGAGGAAAGCCCGCCCGTCCGCAACGGCGACTTCGACGCTGTCCGGCAGGGAGAAATATTCATGCGCGATGTCGGCAATCTTGCCGTCTATCTCCGCGCCCGTGACCGAGATACCAGGGAAATACCGCGTGCAGTAGCTGGCGAAGGTGCCGGAACCCATACCGAGGATCATCACGCTGCGGCCGCTGCTGTCGGAGCCGTCAAGCCCCGCCATGCACGGAGCAGCGAGCGCATAGTCGTAGTACATGCCGGTAAGGTCAGCGTCCTTGGGCTGCACAGACTGCACGCCGAACAGGACGTTCGTTGCTAGAACGGTCTGGTGCGCGTCGTCCTTGACCTGAAGGTAGTTGTATATCGACTCGTCCTCGAGCGCCAGATCCTTCTCCCAGAACGCGAAGCTGTAAGACGGAACGCCGAAGCCGAGCGCGCAGATCAGTATGACGGCGATGCAGCCGGCGACGGTCTTTTTGCGCTCGAATATGAAGTACGCAATGCCGATGGCGGCCAGCACGCCGGAGAAGATCAGGAACGTGGCCGCAGTGCCGACGGCGGGAATGGTGACAAAGGTCGGAACAAAGGTTCCGATGATGCTGCCGATGGTGTTGAGCGCGTTGAGCCGCCCGACGGTCTTGCCGGTATCGTCCAGATTATCTACCGTGAACTTCGTCAGCGACGGGGTAACGGTGCCGAGCAGGACGCAGGGAAAGGCGAATATGAGCAGGCATGCCGCGAACGCCGCCCAGACGAGGAAATTCTTCGTGATGAACGTCGCAAGCAGGAACGATATACCGGCTATCATCCAGCGCCCGACAAATGGGATGAGAGCTATCCATATCGCGGCGATGATGACGCGGCGATACAGCCGGTCAGGCGATTTGCTCTTGTCCGCCATGCTGCCGCCCCACACGTTGCCGACGGCCATGGCGATCATTATAACGCCGATTATGACCGTCCACACGATCTGGGACGAGCTGAAATAGGGAGCCATAAGCCTGCTGGCTCCAAGCTCGACCGCCATCACGGACATACCGGCGAAAAACTCCGTCAGATACAGAAACCATTTGGTATTTATCAGCTTGTTGTTCATTCAGACCCGCCTTGCTGCATGAGAATTTATCATGCAAAAGTGTAACATCATTCTGAAGTATTGTCAATTGACCCGACATGCTATGTTTATCAAATCTTAATGATAATTAAGGCGTATCTTCAGGATGCGGAGCCTGTCGTTTGTTGACGGGGCGGCGGGGGATATGCTATAATTCTGGCACCGAGGGAGGCAAGGCCGTTGCGATTTTTAAAACGACACAAAGAGCTGCTCTGGTTTGGACTGTTTGCCGTTGTGAGCGCCGCATATTTTTCGCTGCAATTTCTGGGACTGCGGCATCACCTTATTCATACGCCGGTTGACGATGTTATTCCGTTCGTACCGGCGTTTATTATTCCGTACGTCCTGTGGTACTTTTACGTTCCCGGCATGATGCTGTTCATGTGCTTCAAGGACAGGGAAGTGTTCATGCGGCAGGTGGCGACGCTGTTCACAGGAGCGTTCATATGCATTACGGTTTTCGCACTGTACCCGACGAGGATCGATTTCCGGCCTGACGCGTCGGGGGACGGGCTGTTGCTCGCCCTGTGCAGGCTGATCTATGCAAACGACCAGCCGTATAACGTCCTGCCGAGCCTGCACTGCTATGAGGCGACGGCGATACATCTTGCAAGCTTTGGCGGCGCGGTCGGGCGCAGATACAAGGGACTGAGGGCGGCGTCCGCGGTCATTGCGGTGCTTATCTGCCTGTCTACCCTGTTTGTGAAGCAGCATTCGGTGCTCGATCTGGTATCCGGATGTCTGCTGGCGGGGCTTGTGTACGCTGCCGTCGTGTATTTAAAAAATAGAAAGATGAGAGGAATAGAATAAATGCCTGTAAAGGGAATGAATCTGCTGCTGATAAAGCCGTTTAATTTCGTGCATATCTGTCTGCTGGCGGCTGGAGTAGGCGCGATATATCTGATATGGTACAAGCTGCGCGGCAAACCGGAAAAGACGCGAGAGCATTTTCTTATCGGCCTGTGCATTGCAAATATTGTGCTATATATTGCCTATAAGGCGTTCCTGTCGGTCGATGCGGAGTTTGTGCAGGTGTCCGGACTTGAAAAATTCAACTGGTTCAATGAGCTGCCGCTCCAGCTCTGCAACATCAATCTGTTCCTTATCCCGATAGGGATACTCACAAGGAGACGCGGAATCCTCGGCTTTGCGTTCTTCATCGCGCCGCTCGGCGCGGCCATGGCGCTCACGTTTCCAGAGATCGCGTTCAATGGCTATTCGCTGCTGCTGCCGCGTATGCTGGGCTTTTACCTTACGCACCTGCTGCTCATTGTATGCGGCATCAGCCTGACGACGCTTGGCTTTTACCGGCCGGAGTACCGAGATTTCCCTGGAATTATCGCCGCTTTTATAGTTCTCTCGCTGGGGGCGCACCTCGTCAATACCATCCTGCGAAATACGGTATGCCCGCAGGCGGATTATTTCTTCACCTACGGCGCGGATATCAGCGTCCTGAATATGCTGTGGAGCGTCATTCCGATACCGTATGTGTACCTGTTGCCTGCGCTGGCTGTGCTGCTGGCGTACATGGGGGCGATAACCCTCGGCTTCAACACCGTTGACCGCCTGAGGGAAGACTCTGCTGTCACCGCGGAGCAGTAAATTTCATACGCGAATCAGACCGGCAGGTGAGATCTCACCTGCCGCTTTTTTGAAATACTTCAAATTTTGACTTGACATCGATATGTGATTAACATAGTATTATATAGGTAATTAAAACAGAAAACGGGGGTGGGGGGGTATCAATCTTCAACATTTGGTCTATTTCTCGGAACTTGCAAGAACGCTTCACTATACTGAAGCGGCGAGAAAGCTGTATATCTCTCAGCCCAGCCTGAGCTATGCCATATCCTCACTGGAGAAGGAGCTTGGCTGCACGCTGTTTGTAAAAGGCTCGCATAATCTGAAGCTGAGCAAGGAGGGCGCGATATTTTACAAGTATGTCGTCAAGGCGCTGGAGCAGCTTGACGCGGGCAGAGAGGCCGTTGATGATGTGATAAGGTCGAGCAGTCAGGTGGTCTCGATCGCCTTCATTTACACCCTTGGCACGACGACCATACCGGGGCTAACCTCGTCCTTCAAGGAGGAGACGGGGAACAGGAACCTCATCTTCAAGCTTATACACGGTAACACGACGAATGTCCTTGCCGCGCTCAAGAGCAAGAACATCGATCTCGCGTTCTGCTCATATGTTGAGGACGAGCCGGATGTCGAGTTCATCCCGTACATAGATCAGGAGCTGGTGCTGATATGCCCGCAGGATCACCCGCTGGAGGTGTACAGAGAGGTCGATCTCGCGGAAGCGGCGAAGTATCCGATGGTGCACTTCATCGAGGAGTGCTCGATGCGCAAGTTTATAAACTCCATGTTCTGCAGCGTAGGCGATCCGCCTCCCATAGCCTGCGAGGTGGAGAACGACATGACGGTGGCGAGCATGGTCAACAACGGCATGGGCTTTGCGGTGGTGCCGTATGAGCACTTCCTGCGCAGCTACAATGTCAGGATCATCCCGATAAAGAACCCGCAGTACAAGCTGTACATATATCTGGCGTACCTCAAGGATTATGAGCTGCCGCAGATGGCGCGCGCGTTCAGGGACTGGGCGCTCAAGAAGTCAAAGCTCAATCTTGAGAAGCTGCCGCCGCAGGTGATATGCGCAGATAGAAAAAATTGATAAAAAAATAGAATAATTTAATAATTAACAAATAACTGTGCACTTTCGCCAAAAAAATCACAGGTTTTTGGCGAAAGTGTTTTGCGTTATTTAGTTTGCGTATAAACTCATCAAAAATCTTGATTAGACAGCGGATGAGATGGCTGTTAAAATAATAACGTCAAATATAAGACATCTCTTGATATCTAAGGAGGAAAGAAATATGGAATATCCGTCTATTTTCTCGCCGCTGACTGTGAAGAGTATGACCGTGAAGAACCGCATCGCGATGCTCCCCATGGGCAGCAACATGGGCGGGGAGTTCGGCAATATCACCGACGACCACATCCGCTACTATGAGCAGCGCGCCAAGGGCGGCACGGGGCTTATAATCGTTGAAAACGCATGTGTGTACAAGCAGGGACTGAACGGCACGACGCAGATCCGCATCGACAAGGATCGCTACATCCCCGGCTTTAGCCGTCTCGTCGAGCGCATCCATTCCTACGGCGCATGTGCCTCCCTTCAGATAAACCACGCCGGCGCGGGCGCCATCCCCGAGCGCACCGGCATGGAGAGTCTGAGCGCTTCCTGCGAGCCCAACAAGGCCGGCGGTCCCATCCCTCGGCCGATGACCAAGGACGAGATCATGCACGCCGTCAAATGCTTCGGCGACGCGGCGGCACGCGCGGTCGCGGCAGGCTTTGACGCCGTGGAAGTCCACTGCGGACATTCCTATCTCATAAGCCAGTTCACATCCCCGATATACAACAAGCGCGATGATGAATTCGGCGGCAGCATCGAGAACCGCGCCCGCATGGGACGGCTCGTGCTTCAGGAGGTTCGCAGACGTGTCGGGAAAAACTTCCCCGTAGGCATCCGCATCACCTCGGACGATATGGTCGCCGGCGGCAACACCTTCAAGGATACACTGGAGATACTCAAATACTGGGACGAGTACGTTGACGTCTACAACGTATCCCTCGCGCTCAACTGCACCATGCAGTATCAGCTCGACCTCATGCACTTTGAGGACGGCTGGCGCACCGGATATGCGAAGAAGGTGAAAGAGACCTTCGGAAAGCCCGTCATCGCAATGGGCAACATCCGAACTCCGGAGCTTGCCGAGAAGCTGATACACGACGGCGTGACCGATTTCATCGGCATGGGCAGAGGCCTTATCGCGGAGCCGCAATGGGTCAACAAGGTGGCGAGCGGCCGCGAGGACTGCCTGAGAAAGTGCATCTCCTGCAACATCGGCTGCATCGGCAACCGCCTTGCCAACAACGTCGGCATCCACTGCACGATAAACCCCGACCTCATCCACAATGACGAGTACAAGGAGAAGAAGGTCTCCAGACCGACGAACGTCGTCGTAGTCGGCGGCGGCACGGCCGGACTCGAAGCGGCCTGCACCGCGGCGGAAGTCGGCTGCACGAGCTTCCTGCTCGAAAAGAGCGCCGAACTCGGCGGTCTTGCGAGAAAGATCAGCACTTTCCCCGAAAAGAGCCGCATCCGCCAGTTCGTTGATTACCAGACGCACCGCGCGGCGGGGCTGCACAATCTCTTTGTGTTCACCGAGGCTGACTGCAGCGTCGAAGCGGTCAAGAAGCTGCATCCGGACGTCGTCATCAACGCCACCGGCTCTGCGCCGCTGCTGCCCCCGATAAAGGGACTCAAGGAGCGGGTCGATGCGGAGAACGGCAAGGTGCTCACCGCGCTCTACATCATTGCGCACATGGACGAGTTCACCGCTATGGATCTGACCGGAAAGAACGTGACCGTAGTCGGCGGCGGCCTTGTCGGCGTTGACGCCGCGGAGTTCTTCGCAAGGAGAAACGCGAAGGTGACGATGGTCGAGATGGCAGACGAGATAGGCCGCGAGCTTGACCCAATCAACCGCTGTGCGTTCAATGAGCTTGCCGAGCAGAAGAACATCCGCCTGCTGACCGGAACCAAGCTGCTTGAGGTCAAGGACGGCAGCTTCATCGTCGATACCGGCGCCGAGACGCAGGAGCTCGACTTCGACTACGGCATGGTCTGCATGGGCATGGCGCCTGTCAGAACTCTGGACGAGCCGCTGCGCGAGTACTGCCTAGAAAACGGCATCGAATACGCGAACATCGGCGACAGCAAGAAGACCAGAAAGATAATCAACGGCGTTCAGGAAGGCCGAAACGTCCTGAAGATACTGGAAAAGATGGAGATTCTCCACTGAAAAAATAAAGGAGGAAAAAATTATGCCGGATATCAACGGTAAGACACTGCTTGTGGGGCTGCTCGCAACCCCCATCCGCCACAGCAACTCGCCCAGAATGCAGAGCGAGGCATTCGCATTGACTGGGGTAAACTGCGTACAGCTCGCCTTCGAGGTCGGCAACGAGCAGCTCGAGGATGCCGTGAAGGGGCTTCGCGCCCTCGGCGCGGTGGGCTTCAACGTGTCGATGCCCAATAAGCGCATGGTCACTCAGTACCTCGACGAGCTTTCCACCGCCGCCGCGCTCAGCGGCTCGGTCAACACCGTCGTCAACGACAACGGCAGGCTCATAGGCCACAATACGGACGGCTACGGCTTCTGGGAATCGCTCCGCAGAAACAACATAGAGTTCGTCAGCAAGAAGGCAACTCTCGTAGGCCCCGGCGGCGTCGGCGCTGCGATATGCGTGCAGGGCGCGCTCGACGGCCTCGGCGAGATAGCCATCTTCACGCGGGTCGGCAAGTCCGAAAAGACTGCGAAGGAGCTTGTCGAAAAGATAAACGCGAACACCTCCTGCAAGGCCGCAATGTACATGATCGAGGATGAGGCCGTGCTGCGGGAGCAGATCGCGGACAGCGACCTGTACATCAACGCCACCGGCGTCGGCATGGGCAGCCGCGCGGGCGAGAGCGTCATCACCGACGGCAGCATGTTCCGTCCGGAGCTTACCGTATGCGACGTCATATACGCTCCGCTCAAGACCAGACTTCTCGAGATAGCCGAGGAGCGTGGCTGCCGCACCATCAATGGTCTGGATATGATGCTCTGCCAGGGGGCAAAGGGCTTTGAGCTCTGGACCGGAAAGACCTTCCCGATGGAAGAAATACGCGCAATGTTCTTTTGATATAAAATAAGGGAGGATAAGCAAGGTATGAAAGGGAAAAACAAGTATTTGCCGGTGTGCGCGGCAATGTACGCAAACTATGCGGCACACGGATTCGGCCTCATAATACTCACTCAGACAGCGGCGTGGCTGATGGAGAAGTTCAACACCGACATGGTGGGCGTATCCTATCTCGTCAGCGTCATGGCAATAGGCAAGATCGTAATTCTAGCAGTCTCCGGCGTCCTCTCCGATAAGTTCGGACGCAAGCCCTTCGTGTTTCTGGGCATAGCATCGTACATAGTGTTCTTCCTCGGCATTTACTTTGCGAAGAGCTATTCGATAGCGGTGTTTTTTGCGCTGTTTGCAGGCGCGGGCAACTCCTTCCTTGACACCGGCAGCATGCCGGCGTGGATCGAGGCATACCCCAAGGCCGGCGGCACCGTCACCATTCTCCAGAAGGCCGCCGTCTCCGTCGGTCAGCTTCTGCTGCCCGTCTGCCTTGCGTTCTTCATCAGCCGTAATATGTCCACCTCCAACCTCTACCTCGTCGCCACTGCGATCCTTGTCATTGCCGGCATAGTCATCGCAAGAGCGCCGTTCCCCCCGCTCACCAAGGCTCCCGAAAAAGGCTCCGTCCCCGTGGACGAGGACGGCAACGCCCGATTCAACTCCAAGCCCAAGCTCTGGCTTGAGGGCGCCTGCCTCATCGCCATCGGCTTCACCTCTACCGCAAGCTTCACTCTTTTCTCCAACTGGGTCAAGATCTTCGGCCAAGAGATCATCGGCATGAGCGAGACCTCCGCGGCCTACTGCATCAGCATGTACAGCACCACTTCCATCATCGGCGTCGTCGTGACCTCCATCGCGATAAAGAAGTTCATTAAGCCCTGCCGCCTGCTCGTCGTGTACCCGCTGCTCTCCGTCGTTGCTCTGCTGCTGCTCGCGTTTGCGCCGAGCGCAGCGGTCTGCCGCATAGCCTCCATCGTCATCGGCTGGACTGCCGCCGGCGGTGTGCTCCAGATGGCCGTTGCGGTCATGGCCGACCTCTTCCCTATGGGCAAGGGCAAGGTCACAAGCGTTGTCTACATGCTCTGCTCCATCTGCATGCTTGTTATACCTACCGTTGCAGGCTGGGTATATAAGGCGTCCGGCTCCACCAGCGTTATGCTGCTCAATGCCGGAATCACCCTCCTCGGCGCGCTCCTCGGCGTTGTCGTAAACGTCCGCTACAACATGCTCACCAAGGGTGTAGCAACTGCCTGAGCGCATAAATAAAACTATAAAGGGGCCTTAGTATGCAAAACAATTTTGTCGCCATGATAATCGTCGTATTATACATGGTCATCCTGCTGGCCATCTCCTGGTATTCGACGAAATACCTTCAGAAAAAGGACAGCGCCAGCTTCCTCTTCGCAAAAAAAGCAATGAGCTGGCCTCTCGTCGCAATGATCGTGTCCGGCTGCGCGATCGGCGGCTCCGCGACTCTTGGAGTCGCGGAGAAGGCCTACACCCACGGCATATCCGCAGCCTGGTGGACAATGGCATGGGCCTTCGCCGCCGTGTTCTACGGCGCGGTGCTCGCCCGCCGCGTCAACCGCTCCCGCTATGAGACGGTCAACCAGATGTACGGCGCCGTCTACGGGGACAAGTTCCTGACCGTGTCGGTCATCGTGCAGATACTCAACATGTTCGTCGTAAATGCGCTTCAGGTCTACGCGGGCGGCGCGATACTCTCTTCGCTGCTGCCGGAGTACTTCAACCTGAGCACCGGTATCATCGTCTCCGCGGGCGTGTTCATGGTCATCACCTTCATCGGCGGACTATGGGCGGCGGCGCTGTCGAATATCGTGAATGTCGCGGTCATCTATGTCGGCATCCTCTTCGGCGGCATACATGCGCTGAGCAGTGTCGGCGGCGTTGACGGACTCACCGCCTCGCTCCCGAGCGACGTTCCCTGGTTCGGCCTCAACGGCTTCAGCCTGCTGATAGTTGTGGGCTGGTTCGTGACCATGTTCGTAAACGCAATGCCGCATACGGCCGTCACGCAGGCGGCGGTCGCGGCGAAGGATCCCAAGAACGCGAAGACCGGCATAATCGCCGCAGGCCTGATAATGATACCGCCAGGAATCTTCTCGGCGATATTCGGCATAGCCGCGGCAAAGATGTACCCTGAGCTTGCAAGCGCGTCTCTGGCGCTGCCGATGGTCGCGACTTCCTTCTCTCCGCTCATCGCGGGGCTTATCCTATCCGGACTCTGGGCGGCGGACGTTTCCACCGCGACGACCTTCATCATGGGCGGCAGCTCCATGATAATCAAGGACATCATCGTCAAGTTCTTCAAGAAAGACATGAGCGAGGAGAAGCAGCTTGTGCTCTCCAAGATCATGATAGTGCTCATCTCCGTGTTCGGCTGCCTCGCGGCACTGCAGATAAAGAGCATTCTTGACGTGCTGAATACGGCGATCGGCTTCTTCGCTCCCTTTGCCGTCATCCTGATCGTGACCTACCTCTGCCCACGCTTCGCAAAGAAATCCACCTGCTGGTGGGTGTTCGTGCCGAGCTGCATCATTTATCTTGTATCGACCTTCCTCGTGAAGAGCCTTGCCATCGGCGGCCAGCCTGTGTTCACGACCGTTATCGTCGCGCTGATCGGCCTTGTCATCTCGAACATAGTTGACAAGCGCAGCGCCGACTGTGACAATCTCTATAAAAAAGAATCTGCTGAAAACTGAGAAAGGAGCCAAAGAATGAAAACATTGAAGGTTCGCGGCGTTACCCTCGGAGAGGGCAGAGAGAAGATAATCTGCTCTATCATGGATCCCAAGATAGAAGACGCGCTGGAGACGATGGAGCTTGTGAAGAAGTCCCGTGTCGATGCGATAGAGTACAGAGGCGACTGGAGCGAGGACGTCCATGATCCCGCCAAGATGCAGGACAACGTCCGCCGCATCCGTGAGCGCCTCGGCGAGTTCCCGATACTCTTCACCTTCCGCTCCGTAAATGAGGGCGGCCACCTTGACCTCCCCGCGGAGGAGTACATCACCCTGACCAAGGCCATGATAGACTCCGGCTGCCTTGACCTCGTCGATATCGAGTACTGGATCGGCGATGAGCGCGTGAAGGAGCTTATCGACTACGCAAGAGCCAAGAACGTCTACTCCGTGTATACTTACCATAACTTCAAGGACACCCCGTCTGTCGAGTGGATATGCAATTACATCGCGCATGGCCGCGAGCTGGGCGCAGATATCCAGAAGTGCGCGACGATGGCGACCAGCAAGAAGGATCTTCTCAGGCTGCTCACCGCGACGGAGATGATGACCAGCGGCGAGGACGACGGACTTGTTCTCACCATGGCGATGGGCGGGGACGGCATGCTGAGCCGCCTGACGGGCGAGATCTTCGGCTCCTGCCTCACCTTCTGCAGCCTCAAGGCCGCAAGCGCACCCGGTCAGGTCGATTGCGACAGCGCGTACACCATCATGCAGACCCTGCACGAGTGCATCGCAAAGAAAGCTGAATAATATAGAAAGTACGCAGGTTTTCCTGCGTACTTTCTATATAGGAATGAAAAAGCGAGCGGATGTTCCGCTCGCTTTTATCTTGTGATCATATGCGCTTCCACTTTGCGCCGTGGGGGATATCGGTGACTTCGATGCCCTGTGCCTTCAGCGCGTCGCGGATGCGGTCGGCCTCGGCATAGTTCTTGGCCTTCTTCGCGTCCTGACGTGCCATGATCTGCGCTTCGACCTCAGCGTCAGCCTCACCGGATTCGGAGATGACGGTGAACTGCCCCGCGACCGCGGCCTGCTTCTTCAGCTCCTCGCGCTTCGCGTCGCCCTTCTTGATGAGGTCAAGCCCAAGTACACGGTCAAAGTCCGCAAGCATATAGAGCTTGGTCGCGTCGTTAGTCTTGTACTTCAGCACGTCGTACAGCGAAGTGACGGCGAGAGAGGTGTTCAGGTCATTGTCGAGCGCGGCGGTGAACTTCGCGCGGAGCGCGGTCATCGCTTCCTCGTCAAGCTCGCCGTCGTCGGGCTTGAGCGCTGCGACCTTGGCGACGAGCTTGTTGTAGGTGACCTGAGCGTTGTCAAGGTTCTCCCATGTGAACACGAGAGACTTGCGGTAATGGCTCTGGAGGCAGAACAGACGGTAGGCCAGCGGGTCATAGCCCTTCTGCTCAAGCAGAGATACGGTCAGAAACTCGCCCTTGGATTTCGACATCTTGCCGCTGCTGGTGTTGAGATGCAGCACATGCATCCAGTAGTTGCACCACTTGTGGCCGAGGTAGGCTTCAGACTGCGCGATCTCATTGGTGTGGTGCGGGAAGGCGTTGTCGATGCCGCCGCAGTGGATGTCCAGATCCTCGCCGAGGTGCTTCATCGAGATGCCGGAGCACTCGATGTGCCAGCCGGGGTAGCCGACGCCCCACGGGGAATCCCACTTGAGCGCCTGATCCTCGAACTTCGACTTCGTAAACCACAGGACGAAGTCGTTCTTGTTGCGCTTGTTGCTGTCCTCCTCAACGCCCTCGCGCACGCCGACCGCGAGGTCTTCCTCGTTGAAGTCGTTGAAAACATAATATTTCTCGAGCTTGGAGGTGTCAAAATACACGTTGCCGCCGGCAAAATAGGCGTAGCCGGTGTCCATGAGCTTGGAGATTATCTTGATGTACTCGTCGATGCAGTTCGTCGCAGGCTCGACGACGTCCGGCGTCTTGATGTTGAGCTTGGCGCAGTCGGAGAAGAACGCGTCGGTATAGAATTTCGCGATCTCCATGACGGACTTGTGCTCGCGCTTTGCGCCCTTGAGCATCTTGTCCTCGCCTTCGTCGGCGTCCGAGGTCAGGTGGCCGACGTCGGTAATGTTCATAACGCGCTTGACGTTATAGCCGAGGTAGCGCAGGTACTTCTCGAGAATGTCCTCCATGATGTAGGAGCGGAGATTGCCGATATGCGCGAAATGATACACGGTAGGGCCACAGGTATACATCTTCACTATATCGGGATGATTCGGCACGAACTCCTCGCGCTGTCTGGTTGCAGAATTATAAAGCTTCATATGTCCTCCCAAAACATGTCAAGAATGAGCTTTGAAAACGTCGCGGTTTGCGACAAAGTATTCCACGCCGGAATAGACGGTTGTGACGATGATGAGAATATAGCACACAAGGTTGACCACGGGGTACTGCTGGCCGAACACCAGCATCGCGCCGAGGCCGACCATCGTGCAGCCGGTTTTTATCTTGCCGGAGCGCGCGGCGGCGATGACGCGGCTCTGCTCCACGGCGATGAGCCGCAGACCGGACACCGCAAACTCGCGGAACAGCACTATCGCGACTGCCCAGCCGGGCATCTGGCCGTTCTCAATGAAGAAGCACATCGCCGACAGCACCAGCATTTTATCAGCCAGCGGGTCAACGAACTTGCCGAAGTTTGACACCTGATTGTAGTGCCGCGCGATGTAGCCGTCGGCCACGTCGGACAGGCAGGCAATTATGTAAACCGCAAGCGCCCAGTACTTCAGCCCCGTGTAGGCAAGCACCAGAAAAACGGGTATCAGGACAATGCGGAATATAGTTATCTTGTTTGCGGTAGTATTCATGCTCACACCTCTTTTTATATCTCGTCGCCGATAAGCATGCCGTCGTCCGCGCCGCTTATCAGAACATCGGTCATCTCGCCTTCGGGGCAGCGGCCGGTGAAGTACACCAACCCGTCGATATCGGGGGAGTCGGCGTAGCTGCGGCCGATGCAGCGCTGAAGCTCTTCGTCATAGCCGACGCAGAGCACGCGGATTGTTTTGCCGACGAAGCTCTGACAGAAATCGTCCATTATCGGAGCCTGGAGCTGCATAATGAGATCGGCGCGGCGGCGAGCCTCGTCCTCGTCCACATGCTCCATCTTTGCCGCCGGAGTGCCCTCCTCGGGCGAGAAGGGGAACACGCCGACGCGCTCTATGCGCGCCTCGCGCAGGAATTCGCACAGCTCCTCGAATTCCGCCTCGCCCTCGCCGGGCAGACCCGCGATAAGGCTTGTACGCAGGACAAGGCCGGGGATGCGCTCGCGCAGAGTTTTGAACAGCTCTCGTATCTCGTCGCCGGTCCCACGGCGGTTCATACGCTTGAGAATGGCGTTGTTGATGTGCTGTATCGGAATGTCGAGGTACTTGACGACCTTGTCATTCGAGGCCAGTTCATCGATAAGCTCGTCGTCAAACTGGTCGGGGTACAGGTAGTGCAGCCGTATCCACTCGACGCCGTCTATCTTCGCAAGCTCGCGGCACAGGCGGGCAAGACTGCGCTTGCCGTAGATATCCGTGCCGTAGCGGGTGATATCCTGCGCGATGACGATAAGCTCCTTGACCCCGTGCTGCGCAAGCTCCGTCGCCTCGTCGATGATGTTCTCGATAGGGCGTGAGCGGTAGCGGCCGCGGATGTACGGTATCGCGCAGAAGGCGCAGAAATTGTTGCAGCCCTCGGCGATGCGCAGATACGCCCAGCCCGGCCCGGTCGAGACGACGCGGGGAATCTCATCCACGGCGG
>ENA-OROD01000632-OROD01000632.1-human-gut-metagenome-genome-assembly--contig:-NODE-632-length-33137-cov-5.644429_pt1 | contig 33137 bp, 32 predicted proteins | sample MGYA00242123_ERZ509038 | MGnify/ENA primary metagenome ERZ509038 (study PRJEB26280, sample SAMEA2338719) | human gut metagenome | biome: human gut; feature: human-associated habitat; material: faeces... | reverse complement strand
GAAAACCATGCTGCCGGTGGGCGCCGACCTGTTCGTGAAGCTGGCCTTCCGCGAGGCCAGGGTATTTCCCCGGGAATGTAAGGCGGCCCGCCTGGATATCCAGCGTCGGGTGGTCAAGGCCCTTGCGGACTGGCAGAAAAAATAAAGAATACGGGAAGCGGCAGCTTCCCGTATTTTCATCAGCAGGCGTCCTTGGCGTCCTCCGGCCAGTCGAAGGACATCCAGTCGGACACATAGTCCTTGACCTCCTCGATCCAGTCCAGATGCTTGGGGTGGCGGAAGAAGTCGTTCAACTGCTCCGGCGCGTCAATGTGCATGCGGATCATGATATCCGCGTTGGAGTCCCTTGCGGTGGCGCACCGGCTCACCTCTGCGTCGTGCAGGAAGGGAAGCTCCCATTCCAAATCCGCGTACACCTTGCGGCAATGGAAATAAAGGAGGGTCACGTCCGCGTCTTTCTTCAGCTTCAACAGAATATAATGTACCATTCAAAAGACCTCCTTCAAAAATAATAAAAGAAGATACCGCAAAATGTGTCGGTTGTCAAGTATTTTTTTGGCGTTTTACACAGATTGAATATATGCAATTTGTGCAAAAGGTTCAAAAAATCAAGAAAAAAGCACATTAATTTATATGATTTGGCGTAAAGGCAAATAGATTATTGTATCTAATGTCAGCCAGCTACATGCAATTATGTGCTATGATATTATATAAAATATGTTAAAAAACATAGGAAGCCCCTATGCAATTTCGCGAAAAAAGGTGTTTTTATCTAACCCCATTAGGATTTGTATTCCCCCACCCCCAATGTATAAAATACAAGACAAGAAATAAATAATTGTTGTTTTTAAGCAACAATTATGTTATGCTATTATCATACTCTTTATGAAGGGATAATATTTATGAAAACAATACTTAAATGGCCTGGAGGCAAAGAAAAAGAACTTCCCATTATTAGAAAATACAGCCCAATATACTCTGGACGCTTTATTGAACCTTTTGTCGGCGGAGGAGCTGTATTCTTTGATACCAATACTAAATACAGTTGTATAAATGACAAATCTACTGAACTAATCAATTTATACACTTGCGTTAGGGAAAAAAACAAAGAATTAATAAAACATTTGCAATTGGAAGCAAATGAATTTAATTCTCTTGGTTATTTTGTTGATGAACATTCCACAGAAATATTAGACCTGTACCTTTCAAAGCTATCTATAGATGAATATATTAGTAATCACAACGAATTTTTTTCATCATTCGCAGAGGGATATACCAATATTTTTCTCAAAGAATTGAAGAAAAATCTCACAAACAAAATATCTCGCTCAGCAAAATTAGAAAAAGAAAACGGAGCAATTTCTGATAAAGATAGGCTTGATAATATCGAAGCAGCAATGAAGTCTGCCTATTATATGTACATTCGATATTTACAAAACCATTTATCTGAATTAAGTAAAGGTAGACAAGCTGCTGTATTTTTCTTTATAAGAGAATTTTGTTACTCTTCTATGTTTAGATACAACGCTAAAGGCGAGTTTAATGTTCCATATGGTGGAATTTCATACAACAGAAAGGATTTCAAAAAAAAGATTGACTATCTCTTCTCTAATGAAATGATTTCCAAATTAGCCAATACAGATATTCATTGTGAAGATTTTGAGCCATTTATTAATAACTTAAATTTGACTGAAGATGACTTTATTTTCTTAGATCCTCCATACGATTCTGACTTCTCAACATATGCTCAGAATGAGTTTGGACGCGAAGAACAAAAACGTCTATGTGAATGTTTAAAAAGAACACCTGCAAAAATTCTGTTAATCATAAAAAATACTGATTTCATATATAATTTGTACAACAATGAGCATTTTAATATAACAAGCTTTGATAAAAAATATATGGTTAGTTTTATGAATCGTAATGATAAAGATGTTGAACACTTGGTTATAACAAATTATTAAATACCAAAAAAGGAGCTACTCAGATAATTGATTAGCTCCCTTAATTAGTTATAATGCTTTCTGCTTAATAAATTTATCTAGTACTGCCTGTCCTGATGTTGTAATGTTCAATACCCCTGCATTACTATATGATACTAAACCTCTATAAATTATATTATTTGATGAATCATTCCTGTGGCTAATAATATTTCTAACAATCTGGTCTATAACCATATCGCTCCTGTCAACTAATGGCACAAGATTAACTCCATCTGGTTCTGTGTAATGCCAGATGTACTTCTTTAATTCACTTGTATTAATATTGGGATGTCTATCCAAAATATACAAAACAATAAAGTCTAAATCTCGCTCTCCTATTTTTCCATAATTAGGCATTATTTTTATCCTCCTTTGTTACTACTTCTGTCATTTCTATTCTGCGCTTAGCCGCCTCAAAAAAAATAGGATCAATTTCACATCCAACATAATTTCTATTTAATTCCTTGGCAGCAACCCCCGACGAACCAACCCCCATAAAAGGATCAAAAATCAAATCACCTTCATTACTAGCTATTTTTACTAAATGTCTTAACAATTTTAGCGGTTTTTGAGATGGATGTTTAGGTTCTTTCAAACGCTCCTTTCCCATACATATCGGACATTCAAAATAATTATGCATCTCATTTTGACTTAAAAAATTCCATTTATGTTTTTTATTCCATAAACAAACTATCATCTCACAACTATTTAAGAAGCCATTTTTAAATATCTTTGGCATAGGATTTGTTTTGTGCCATATAAAATATTGGAATGTATCAAATTCCGGATCAAAAGCTTCATGCCATTTACCAATTAAGTTATAACTAGTAAAAATGAAAATATTTCCATTTGGTTTTAAGATACGCTTAAACTCATCCACAAAATCAGACGGATTAATTTCTTTTAAATCCCACTCTCCCAAATCATTATTAACCGCAGTTCTTCCTGGTAATGGAATATTTCCTGTAGAATATTGGGCAATATTATAAGGTGGATCCGTAAGTATCAAATCAATCGATTTATCAGGTATTCCTTTTATATATTCTAAGCAATCACAGTTAGCAAGTGCACAATTAATATCCATTTGCAATTATATCTCTCACTCTAGCATTTTCAAATGCTTCAGAATACAAAGCAATAAATTCATCATATGTCATTTCATCTAATGGTAATATTTCCTCCCAAAAAAATCTTCCAATTGCTTTGTGCTCTGCATCTAACATGCCAAAAATAGCTCCATCAGGGGAATTGCCCTCGCCCCTATTATTATAACAAGTAGCAAACTTTGATTTATTATTTCCAAACATAGAAAATACTTTTTCAAGACGAATAACCTCATTCTTATTTTCAACTTTATTCTTTGTATCCAAATTTCCACCTGCTTTAATTTCATATACATATGCATTACCATCATCGAGGAAAAATAAATCCATTGGCATTTTTTTACCTTGTCCTGTGATTACATTTCTTATTTCATTTATATCCACATTTTGGAATTCATATGTGTGTACTCCGAACTGTTCTGGTGATGAAACATATGCGTGCCTACATGAAACACTCAGATAATCCACCGCATGACCACCCCAATATAATTGCTGTGTCATTCCTTTATCTAATGGATATGATAAAAATTCAACAACCAATCTTCTATCATTTTCTCTCATTACAACAATATTGGGGACATTAAGAAATCCATATCGATATCGAGCACAATAAAATGCAATCTTCTGCAATCTCGTTCCAAGTTGAGAATCCAGGCTTCTCCCTACAGCCATATATTTTTCTTCATCACCATCAAATAAACTAAAAGGATTATTTGCTCTATTTGTAATATTACCTGCAGATTTTTTTACCACATTCCTTGCCATTTCATTTAATTGGCATTCGATAAACTGCTTTAAATCTTCCCTAAACACTATCTTACCGTCCTTCTTATCATCTCATTTATTCTTAAATTAAGGTCAAGTTCCTCTAATGCCATTTTGTACAGTTCTGTAAATCGCTCATATGTAATTCCATCTGGGAGAATTGTATCCCAAAATTTCTTTCCAATTAAAAACATCTCAGGAAAAGCCATGTGTTTTTTCACAGCACCAGTCCATATATTTCCTTCACCGTTTTTATTATATAGCGTAGCAAAATAAGCTTTTGAGTTAGAAATATTTAACCCCGCATAGATAGTAAGAAGTTTTTCAACATTAGCGGGTGCATTGGAACTATCTAAATCTCCTCCTGCTTTAAGTTCCAAAACCACCCAATCTTTCCCATCAAAAAATGCTAGATCAACCGGCTTTGTGTGATAACCAGGAGTTTTGTATCTCTGTGCCATTGGCAATAGTGATTTTATACTATTCTGAGTAACTCCACTTTCCGAACGAGTACTTCCTTTTCCTGTTGCAACATTTGATGCTCTGAACTCAGATATTGCTCCACGAAGTCCCCCATTATCCGTGTCAATATCTGTCACAATGATCTGTCCACTTATTGAGGCGGGGTTAATATTATGTTTAACATTTCTAGGATTTACGATTGCTGGTACATTTTCATCTCCAAATTTTAATCGTGCTACTCTTTTTGCACATGCCTCGATAGCAAAACCACTCTTAGATTCAAAGCTACTTACAAATACCATGTTTGCAGTAATTTTTTCATCAAGCTGGCTTAGCAAAAAATTATATCTTTTCTTTACAAAATTTGTTTTAAAATCACCTTCAATATTTAATATTAATTTTGAAAATTCCTCATAAACAATATTCTTTATCTGATCTTCTATATTAGTCATCGCTATCTTCTCCTATGCCTTCAAATAATTCTGAAATCGTGATGTTAAGTCCCTTTGCAATTTTCTCAATATTTTGCAAAGAGATGTTTCTCTTTCCTGATTCCACAGTCGCAAAATAGGTTCTATCCATATCGATTTTTAGCGCGAATTTTTCTTGACTCAGACCTGTTTCTTTGCGTAATTCTTTAATTTTTTCTCCGAGTTGCTTGGCTATCATTTAAGATTTTCCCTCCTTTTCGACAAAATAATTCTATATTATTTTGGGGTTTTGAGGCAACGGGTTATAAGCAACATTCAAATACACAATGCTATACATTTTGAATGGTATCAGATGCTCTGCTCCCAGAACCCCAATACCATCAACCACTCTACGTCCGGACATCATAAATTTATAATAGTCATCGTTCAGAAGAATCGCTGATAAACTGGAAGTATCATCATCAATATGAATCGGTATAATTCCCTCTTCAATTTCAAGAAGATATCCCGGCTTTCTTGAAAACAACTCAATCATAGTGGGATAACCGAATTTGCCTTCTGTGAAGCGGTAAAAGTGCATATTCTGTTCATTCTTCCATCCGCACTTATAGCCGCCTTCTTTTATGTATTCCCAGAATATGCTCGCAAATTCTGGGAAGTTGTCCTCCATAATCAGGATCATATCAATATCTTTTGTCGCTCGAAACGGCAAGTCTGCCTCTGAGAGTAGAATATCGCAGGCAGTTCCGCCGATAATAGTGTAATAATCCGTATAATTTTTAAATTTTTCTCTAAAAGAGTCTAGCCCTGGTGCCATTTATAATTCCTCCAGCAGTTTCTCAACACTCATTTCTATTCTTTCGTCTTCGTTACCTTTGAATGTACATGCAAGCGAAACAGGATCAACACATCCTTCTCTTGCAAAATAAGAAGGATTGTATTTCCATAATTGTACCTTCAAGCAGTCGTCCGGGTCTTCAGATCTGGCATCCACAATTTCCAACTGGTCAACAACTTCCTCGCCCTTATAGATTGCCCGTTCCTCAATTCTAGGCGGATTCAATTCTGACTCCTGACTAAGAGCGGTTTCTCCTGCGCTAAATGATTCAAAGGTTGCTTCACATCGCATAATTGTAATCTCTTTCTGGACCGGATTAATCAAATATGCTTTTGCATTTTCATAATACTCTTTGCGTGTGTAATTTCTCTTAATAGCAATCTCTGTTCCGGATTTCATCTGGTGGATAAGTCCCATTCCCTCTAATTGGGCTGTTGCTCTTGTAATGGACGTTTTGGTAAGATTCAGCTTGTTCGCAACCTCACTTTTTAGCACAGATTCCTCATCTTCCATATATAACAATTCAAGGAACACCATCTGTGTTGCAGGCATCATCTTATCTGCCTTGACAAGCTGCTTGCGATACACATCCTGCAATATAATTCCCATAAATGGTAAAAATACATTTCCCGGCAGATCCACAAACGGAACTCCGCTTTTCACCAGCGCATTTCTCATGGATACGCTGTTTAACGCTACTTCATATGCTACCGGGCACTGCAATGCTTCCTCATACTTTGCTTTCTGCTTTTTCATTGCAGCAACACTTAGCTCCGTTTCCTTCATAACATCTATTATGGCAAAGTTAACACCATATATTTCAACCATCATAATGTCACGCATAGTCATAAAAATCGGCAATGGTAATTTATTCTTGTATTCTGCTATTTTTACTTTGCAGCCGAAATACTGCTCTAATTGCTTTTGCATATGACATCTCCTTGTAACATAATTTCATTCATAATAACATATTTTATGTTATTTCTTTATAATCGACCTGGTTTCTATGCATATTTAGGTAAGGTATACGATTATTATTAAAAGTACAACCACATAATATGTATTGCAGTCAAATATCATAAACAAACCGACACTTAACCGACATTCAAACCGACATTTTTATGTAAGTGAAAAGAAGTCCCCGAAGGAACTTCTTTCGCCACAAATCATATTCTTTTTTATCGAGGGAAGTCCGGTTGATGATCCTACTGTTTTACATAATAGGAGTACAATGGGGGTACAAATCCCATCCACATTCCCTAAAAGCCTTGATTTTAAGCCTTTTCAGCCAAAAGTACGGTTTCTGGGCAAATTATAGCATATTGTTGCAAGTCTATTCTTACAATTCCATCAGAAAATGTTCATGCAGCGCACGTTTCACCTGATCGAAATTACCTCGCTCCGGACATTGGATGGAAACAACCAATCCCTTCTCTGGGAGAATCGTTGTAATCTGTCCGAATGCACCATCAGCACGATAGGATCCTGGATATGGACTGATCCAGAACTGATAGCCATATCCTACATGCCAGAGATCTGCAGATGGCTCGAAGGTAAATTTCGGGGTGGACACCTCCTGCACCCAGTCCCTGCTGACAATCTGCTCGCCCTTCCAGTTACCCTCAGCCAGATAGAGCTGTCCCAGTTTCATCATCTCGGTACAAGTCAGATACATACCTCCGCCGCCATTCGGATGTCCCTGTGGATCATGCTCCCAGAGCGGCCATCCCATATCAAGGGGCTGGAATACCTTCTCATACAGATACTCTCCCATCCGCTTGCCAACGGCCCGTTCTACCATATGAGCAGCCAGAATACTGTCGGCAGAGGAATAGCAGAATGCACTGCCTGGCTCCACAGGAACCGGCTGTGCCATCATATATTTCTCATAATCCGGTGCGCCGACGCCCGGACGTCTGTCCGCATTCATCAGAAGTGCCTTACCAAAGCCACTGGACATGCAGAGCAGATGTTTCAACTGAATCTTCTCCAGATTTGGATCCGGATTTGAAGGAAGTTTATCTTTAAACACTTCCGCCACATGATCTTCCAGGCTTAGTTTTCCCTCTTCCATTGCGAGTCCAACTGCTGTTACCGTAAAACTCTTGGTATGTGAATAAATATTTCTCGGTGCATTTGCTGCGTAGTGCATCTCACAGAGTACCTTGTTCTCATCTCCGACACTGATAGCTTCCAGCGGCAGATTGTGGCTGCTGGCATAACGATGAAATTCCAAAAACTTCTCTTCCAGTAACATAATACCTCTATCCTTTCCGGCAAATCTCTGATGTCAGTCCGATATAACCGATGCGACGTGTCGCAAGGTTAAAACCAATCTATCTGACATCTCCAATCTGGTTCTATTATCTCATACACATCTCTGCATCTGTCGGCAGTGGCATCAGCGGTGCGGACGGCAGGGTCTGATACCAATAAGCAACACTGGTGTAATCATCGTAACGCGGTCCGGTCCAGCCCATGTTGTCGAGTGTCATACGAAACTTATTCTCAAAACGGATCGGGTCTGCAATATGGAAATGATACAGCAGGAATCTCTGCTGTCCGTTATAGAATTCCCGGTTGTCTCCATAGATTGCATACATGCCGGTATATAAGCCGCTGAAGGTCTGATAGCTCTTGATGATGATGTCATTTCCAAATCCATAGGAACCGCCGAAGTAGTCTTCAGTTCCGGTATAGTGGATAGACGGATACGGATCATCGTCCAGATACATGCGGGCTTCGCCTTCTACCCAACAGGTATTGTTGCCATTCATACCAGTTGCCAGAGTCACACCGACAAATTGTCCCCTGCCTTCGATTCCGTCAACGATTGTGTAGGTACGACCCTTCTGAACCGGGTGCTCTTGGCGATAGGTGGCATGGAAATAACCAGCCTCCGCCGGAATCTCCTGATAAGCTCCGGTGATAATATAATAGAGATTTTCATCCTTGTCACCACGGTTTTCCATCGTGATCCGAGCTCTCTTATGGAACGGCATCTCAAAATAGCTGTTATAGCCGCGACCAGGAGCTACCAGCATCATGGCAGAATTCAACACCGGATATTTGCCATCCCGGTCCACGAAATTTTCATCATAGGCACATCCGAAGAATGCAGAGAGCGGAGCTTCCACAGACGGATATTCCTGATCATCCCAATACATACGGATGATAAAATGGTGCCCGACATATCCGGTAAACCACATATGCTGGATCACACCCGGTCCTGCAGCATCTACCAGAGTTACGGTTTCCCCTGCAGGAATCGTCACGGTCGGACGAAGCTTGGTGCAGTCACCGCCCTGGGAACCACCTGCGCGTACACCGGTTGGATTCTCTGCGGAAAATGCAAACGTTTTGGAGTTCTGGATCATACAATAGTTGTTCATATTCTTCTCCTCTCTGATCAAACCTGGATCATCTGAAATTATTGCTTACTACGCTATCGCGTTTCTCTATTCACTATAAATTCACTATAACATTTATCTCCCATGAAGTGACGGAATTACAGAATCATTCCGTCTGCGCCTTCTCATTTTCTTCCCGGATAATCTGTTACAAATTCTTATAAAATAATTCTACTAGGCAACACGGGAATTTATAAGGAATTATCAGTAAGCAAAACAGGATCAGCACATCCTTCTAAAAACACATATATAAAATTTTGTTACTGTACCTTCCACAGGTAGCTATCCGCGTTCTGATCTGTCTCTACATTTATTTTGCCTGCAAGGTCCTGTAAATCTGTCTCAAAGAAATACAGAAGGGTATCCTCGTTTGCTGCCACTTCCAGAATTTCCCGGTCTACAAGAATCGAAAGATCACGGAGCTCCTCCTTCACTTTACAGACATCACCATTTACGCAGAGTATTCCTTCTTCACGCTGATAGGAAATCTTCTGTCCATAAATGGTTACGGAAAGGACAGAAGCATCCTGTATGTTCAGCTGCAATTCCAGTGCAGCATCCCGGACAGACTCTTCCTCCCACTGTTTTCGCTTCTTCTCTTCACGAACGGAAACCCGCTGTTCCTTCCATTCCCGGATCACCGACTGACGAAGGATGAATCCTTCCTCTCCTTTTATAAGTGTCAGTTCCCGTGGAATCCCCATCATTCCTGTATAATATTTCTCCGGATTTTCTGTACGCATCCAGTGCATCAGAACGACACGCTCTGGCAGAGAGGAATACGTCTGTCCGGCATACGGCAGTTCATTCTGGTAAGCCATATGTCCCCCGGACAGATTTGTGAACCGGAAGCCATCGAAGTCTCCTGTAAAATATTCGCCCGATGCCGTAAACAATATCCACTTTTCTTTTCCCTCTTCCGTGGGAATCGGACGCAGATCAGGGCATTCTCTTGCTGTAACAAAGGGAAGCTTCTGTGTCAGTTCCCAATGCTCAAGATCCTCGGAACGCAGAATGGCATATACATGATGTCTTAAGTAAAGAGACATGATATACCCTTTACTTTCTTCATGCCAGTATACCTTTGGATCCCGGTTTCCTTCAGTCAGATTCGGCACAATCACCTGATTTTTCTTATGAAGAGTCACACCGTTATCGATACTGTAGGCAATTCTCTGGGTAAACTGTCCTCCTTCACTCCACGGACTATCCGCACTGCCTCCTGCTGAAGTGTAAAAAAAGACAAGCGCTTTCTCCGGTAGTTCAAGAAATCCCTGTTCATTACAGATACCACTTCCTGAAAAGATCGTTCCATCCTCATCTGGAAGAATTGCCATCGGCCGGTGTTCCCAATGCAGTAAATCCTTACTGACTGCATGCCCCCAGCTCATATTATCCCATGCTGTGCCAAAGGCATTGTGCTGATAAAACAGATGATAAATTCCATCCTGGCAGACAAGTCCATTGGGATCATTCATCCAGCCGTTGACCGGTGTAAAATGCATAAGAGGATGCAGCTGACCGGATTCCGGGAGATAGTCAGCCTGCTTTATCTTTGCATAAAATGCCTCCGGATAATCTCCCTCCAGACGGATGGATTTTCCTATCCATGATGTGACCGGAATCGGAGCATAATAATCTGCCGTTTCCCCCTCTTCCACAGGAAAAATACGATACTCTAAAACCTTCTGTTCTTCCAGATAAAAGGATAAGCGTTCTGCTTCCTTCTTAGTTTTTACCGGAATCAGTAAAAAGGAATGCTTGATTTTTATTTTATAATCGGTAGTATTCTTCTGCACGGTTTTCTCCTCATATTCCGCTATCGTTTCGTTGATTCTGCTTTGCCTACTTCATAATCATCTCTTCATCTGACGGCAGTCCGGCCGACAGTCTGGATGGCTTTTCCATATACCAGTACGCAACGGATGTATAATCATCGTATCTTGCTCCTGTCCAGCCAAGATTGTCCATAGTCATGCGAAATGATGTCTGAAAATAAACCGGATCCTTTACATGAAAACGGTAAAGTAAAAAGCGCTGCTGCCCATTATACATTTCCTGGCTGTCATTGCCCAAAATTGCATACATTCCTGCGTATAGTCCGCTGAATGTCTGATACTTATGTAATAAAATGTCATTTCCGAATGCATAGGAACCACAGAAATAATCTTCCGTTCCCGTGTAGTTAATTGTTGGATACTGATCTCCATCCAGATACATCTTAGGTTCACCCTCTACCCAGCAGGTATTATTGCCGTTCATACCTGCTGCAAAGCTGAGCCCTGCAAATATACCCTTTCCTTCAATTCCATCAATGACCGTATAAGCATGTCCTTTCTGCACCGGATGCTCCTGTCTGTATGCTGCATGAAAGTATGCATCCGTATCTGCAATCTCACCATGCCATCCTTCAATCATGTAATAGAGTGTTTCTTCCTTACTGCCACGATTTTCCATTGTCACCCTACAATGCCTACGGAATGGCATTTCCCAGTAACAATTGTATCCTCTGCCAGGCGCCACCAGAATCCGGCTTGAATTTAGCACCGGATAATCTCCATCCCGGTCTGCAAAGTTCTCATCATATGCACATCCGAAAAATGCGGAAACCGGAGCCTCAACAGACGGATAATCCATATCGTCCCAATAGATTCTGAGAATAAAGGAGTGACCTACATAACCAGTAAACCATAAATGCGTCAGCATTCCAGGGCCGTCCGTGTCACACAACACCACTTCTTCCTGCGGCTGAATCTGGATACAAGGTCTTAACTTTTCGCAGTCTTTGCCCCTGCTTCCTCCATTTCTTTTTCCCATCGGATTCTCCGCTGAAAAGCCAAAGCTCATTCTGTTTGATAAAGCTGATGATAACATTGGTTTTTTCCTCCTTCTTTTCAATCACACATAATCTCTTCCATTTTATTTCAATTTATACATCCAACGCAGGAAAGTATATAAAAAAACAGTTTCATAATTGTCAAATTCTATTTCCAATATAGCAAAAAAGGATCCACGGTCCACCATTTCCCGCAAATCCTTTCTTCCGGTCAATCCTTATCTCAATGCACTCGGATTGTCGATTGTATCTCTCCTTTACTGCATTCCGTTTGCCATCTTGTATTTATAAAGCATCTCCGCATGGTTCTGTTCTTCAATCTGAATATCGGCAAGAAGCTTGCGGACACTACTTTCCCCAAACACAAAGACATCCGTATTGTATTCTCCCGAAACCAGCTTTTCCGTACCGATACAGTCTGTTGCAAGGTACGCATCATTCTGCTTATCTTCCGTATTCGTCATGTCATTATAGGCAGCCTTCGGCTTGTAGTTATGTCCTGCGCTGTCGTTACAGTTACATTCCGGAACCGTTCCTGCAAGCACCTGTCCCAGAGAATCGTAGTGCTTCTGTTCCTCCTTCTGGAGTGTCTTGAAAAGAGACTTCAGCTCCGGATCCTTCGCCTGATCTGCATACCTTTCATACTTCTCCACACAACTCTTTTCCTGTGTCCGTAAATCCTCAAGTGCTGCTCGTTCTTTTTCCTTTAAAATCATAATTCTACTTCCTTTCCTATACATATTAACATATTTTAGTATGGGAAGGAGTGCATAATTTTATACACACTTACTTTTCCACCTGAGGACTGAGCCAGCTGACTTTTTATCGGAAATACGCTTTTTTGTATCTGCTTTTCCATCGCCGTCCTTTGCGGCAGACTTTATCATTAACGCAGGATTTCCCCTATTCTCAATTAGACAAATTCACAACCCATCTTTCCTTCTTCAGTTCATGATTGGCAACCATAATCTTTCCTACATCCAACACTTTTACCGCAAAATACATTGTGATCGGACTGGCACTTGTGAAGAATGCCATAATCAAAAGCAGCGGGACCATTGCAGCGGTAGCACCGCCGTCCACCAGAAAGCCAACTCTGGTATCTCCACCGGCACGACACACGGCAAGCTGCGTATTCACATATGTCCATAAAGGCATGAAAAATGCCATCATGAGCAGCATCGCCCTGCAAATATTCTGTGCATCCATACTCAGGTTGCCGAAAACCACCGGCACCAGGAGAACCGTTATCACCCCTATAAGACACATTGCACATCCAAACATGACTGCTGCCGAAAGCATCCATGTCTTTTCCTTTTTGGCATAATCCAGTTTATTATTTCCAAGTGATTTTCCAATGAGAACTCCTGTGGCAGTCGTAATTCCATCAAAAGAAATAAAGAACAAATTTGCAATAGAAAAACTTGCTGCCATACCGGATACCACGGCTGCATTTCCTCTTCCGTTATAAATTGCCGCAGTAAAACTTTCGGACAAAACCCACATCATTTGGGAAATAATCAATAATGAACCCTTCTTCAGAATTCTTCCAAATAAAGCCCAATCAATCCTCTTATAAACAGAACAACTGATGAATTCCGGTTTATCCTTGATCGTATAGCCTATCAGAAACAGCATTTCCATGGTCTTTGCAATGATTGTCGCATAGGCAGCTCCCTCCACTTCCAGCCTGGGCATTCCAAGATTCCCGTAAATCAATACCCAATTCAGAAATGCATTAATTCCAGCCGCCATAAGTGTAATAACAAGTATCACTTTCACTCTTCCAATTTCACGGTAAGAAGAAGACAAAATAGATGAAATCATCATTTGAATTCCTAAGAACCCCATCAGATACATGTACTTTTGTCCCTCATCAAGGATTGCATCTGCCTGTAAATTACCGATTACCATAAGGCTCAGCACCTGCCTTGTAAATACCATGGTTGCCAGAAAGTAAAAGACACACATGGAAAAGGATAAAATCACTTTAAACGCAACACTCTGCCGCATCCCTTCCTTTTGCTTTGCTCCATAGTACTGTGTCAGGAAAATACCGCCGGATGCGCAAATCATGTTTTGCATCACCATAAAGATAAAGCAGATCTGACCGGATATATTGACTCCTGACATCTTTACATCTCCAAGGCCAGCCACCATAAAACTGTCAATGAGCGACACCAGGCTTTGGATTAAAGCCTGAATCATAACCGGTATTCCAATCGCCAAAGCTTCCTTGTAAAACCCCCAGCTGCCAAATCGTTCCTTTATCATTGTTTTCATCACATCTCACCTCTCGCCATATCGATACTATTATTGCATTTGTAAACATTTCTCTTGTTGTTCATCGAATAATGCAATATAATAATATCGTGCATCATCCTCTATTTCTATATAAATCCTGTTAATTTATATCAAAATATAACGTATAGGTGAGATATAATGATAAAAGTGAACGATTTCTTTACAAAACGGAATGACCAGTCTCAAATTTTGGAATATAACAATCCACAATTTGAATGTTATTCAGTCAGTTCCTATTTTTCACCCAATCAGCGTTATTTTGTCCCGGATCACTGGCACGAAGATCTGGAGTATTTCTATGTTATCGAAGGAGAACTGAAGTTCCATGTAAATGGACAGACCATTATTCTTCACGCAAAAGAAGGGATTCTGGTAAATTCCAAGCGCATCCATTCCAATCAGTCTCTGCCTGGAAAAAGCTGTGTCTATTATTGCGCCATAGTTCATCCATGCCTGTTATGTTCCACAAAGTATATTGAACAAACCTATGTACAGCCGGTGATTTCCCCCAGTTCCTTTGATTATCTTCTCTTATCTCATGATGATTGGACAAGTCAGATTATTAAAGAGCTTGTCCGGATATTTGAAACACCTGGTTTTGATAATATTGAGCTGGAATGTTTAGAATCCCTCATTAGAATATTAAATATCCTTTATTCTCATTTAGAAAAGACCACACTACCATCCCCCGCTTCTCCATCCCAGACCAATACTTTTAAATCAATGCTCCTTTACATTCAGGAACATTATTCCGAAAAAATCTCTCTTGAAGAAATTGCCAATGCTGGAAATGTTGGAAAGACGCTTTGTGCAAGACTGTTTAAAGAATATACGTCCAGAACTCCCGGTGAATACCTCATCCGCTATCGTATCCAAAAGAGTATTGAACTATTGACTTCTTCTGAAGCCAGTATTACTGATATTGCATATGCTGTCGGTTTTTCAAGTGCAAGCCACTATACCCAGACATTTCGGGAAATCACCGGGTATACTCCGCTCAAATACCGGAGCAATCATACTGCGAATACTGTAAATTATCATCTGATAAACGGTTCCTAACAAAATATGCATGTCTTTAAAATGTTTGAAAAATATTATAGATATATAGGATTTGTGAACGCCCTTCGTCCCTGCTCATCAACACACTCGATGCGAACATACTTTTCTGTACCATCCAGCTTATGGAACGCCTTTTTCAAGGTGACTCCATATCGGTTGACGGTCTCCGAGCAGCCAACATATCCACCACAGATAAAGTGAATGCAGGCCACATTAGAACACTCAACAAACACTTCATCCCCATCAATTCCAAACTGATAAATCTCCGGCCCGGCAGAAGAATAGTAATCTCCTGCAAGGAGATGCGATACGATTGCTTCATGGGATAATTCCTCAGAACGGACAACTACATAACCTCCGAAGCTGTCAAAGAAACGATTGGGATTATGGTTATCATCGGAAGCAAAACAATTAATTCTTTTTCCTGCTGCCAGCATGCGATCCCAGAATACGGTATTATACCCCTCTCCGCACTCTACTTCTGTTCCATAGTTAAAAACTTCGATAGCCCAGATATCTTCCAGACCACAAATCTCTTCTGCATCTACTCTGGACCAGCTCGGATGATTATACGTTGTAAAGCACCCCATTTTTCTTAACGAATCTGATAACTTCTGCGCTGTCTGCAGCCCTTCCCATTTTCCCACATAAGTAGGCGGCATAAGACGTTTTCCATGCTGAATCAGCTGGTCGCCTGCTGCCTGTTGCATTTCCTGTGTTCCTAAGATTCCATGAATATGATGTGTTTTCAGCATTCTGCTTTTATCTTCGTTTAACAGCAATGCAGATGCTTCTACCCCAGGAAGGATCAGAAAATCTCCACGATCAAATTCTTTACGAAGATCGGTATAATAATCATGTTCACTAAAACAAATAAAAGAATATCCATGCTGGCGGTAAGCATTTATTGCCTGTGCCGGAGTAAAATGTCCATCAGAATTAACTGTGTGAGAGTGGAGGTTTCCTTTATACCAGTTTCCGGTTTCGCTAAAATATTTTTTCTGCATGATGGGTTCCTCTCTATTTATCTTTAATGTTATTTTTTATATTGATCTGCTCCAAACTTTTCAAATCATTCCAATGTAATCCAACTTTTCCCTCCTACCTCCACTCAAACGTCACCATTCCCACAATGTAAATCACCAGAATGCACCCGGGAACCACATAGGCAAAAATCGGTCTCATCCAGTTTTTGACCTTCAGGCCCTCGCCTTTATTCGCCTCTGCCATAAACTTTTCCCAGCCCCAGCCAAACCGCCTGCTGGTGCAGAACAGGGCAATGATCATTGCGCCGAGAGGCAGGATATTTGTGCTCACAAGGAAATCCCAGAAATCAAGCCATGTGGAAGACGGCGTAAACGGATGGAAGGAAAGGACGCTAAAGCCCAGCGCCGTTGTAAGGGAAAGCAGAAAGACGATCGTTCCGCATAAAAGACAGCCCTTTTTCCGGCTGAAGCCAGTCATTTCCCTGACACACGCCAAAATATTCTCGCACACCGTCAGCTCCGTGGAAAAGGCGGCAAATACCATAAACAGGAAAAACAGGCTTCCCCAGACTCTTCCCCCTGCTATGTTGGTAAATACAGTCGCCATGGTATCAAACAAAAGAGCCGGTCCCGCCGTCACCTTCAGATCAAAAGCATAGCAGGAAGGAAAAATGATCAGTCCTGCTACGATGGCCACCAGGGTATCCAGGGCGATTACATGTATACTTTCTCCCAAAAGGCTTCTGTCATCCCCAAGGTAGCTGCCAAAGATCGCCATACCGCCCATTCCTACCGAAAGAGTAAAGAACGCCTGGTTCATGGCAGCCGCCACCACCTTTAAATTAATTTTGGAAAAATCAGGGATCAGGTAAAACCCATACCCCTGCGCTGCTCCTTCATAGGTGCCGCTCTTTACAGCAAGAGCCAGCATCAAAATGATAAGCAGGCACATCATATACTTCGTGATCCTCTCAAGTCCTCCCTGCAGCTGGAAGGTCAGTATCACAAAGCCCAGCACTACGGCAATGGCCAGATAAGTCACATTGATCGCAGGATTTGAGATCATCCTTTCAAAGCCAAGCTCCTGTGCTTTTCCTGTGACGAAGCTTACAAAATAATAGATCAGCCATCCCGTCACCACCGTATAAAACGCCATCAGGCACACATTTCCAAAAAGCGCCACATACCCATGAAAATGCCACTTCTGCCCCTTCTTTTCCAGCTTCTGATACATCCTTACAGGACTTGCCTGTGACGCCCTGCCCAAAGCAAATTCCATTGTCATTGCAGGAAGTCCTAAAATAAGCAGGCACAGGATATAAAGCAGCACAAACGCCCCGCCTCCGCTTTCTCCTGCAACCCACGGAAACTTCCACACATTTCCACAGCCGATTGCGCATCCCGCGCTCAGCAAAATAAATCCAAGTCTACTCCCCAGTCTTTCTCTCTCCATCCCTTTTTACCCTTCTCTTCTTTCCTTTCGTTCTTTAGGCACATATTGCCATTTTATCTTATTTTGCCGCAGTCTGCAAACCTCTTCTGTCAAAATGGATCTGAAAAAAAAACGTGCACGAGTAGTTTTCTCGTGCACGTTTTTTTCAGGCTCGCGGCAAAAGCATAACTTCCGTATCCAATCTCTTATTTGCCGCCCTGCATTTTCTGGTTTACATAATCTCTGATATCCAGATAATCCTCCGGCATACGGCAGCCTAAAATAAATTCTCCGTCATTGTTGCTCACACGGATTATATGACCGGTCAGCGTCTGCTCCTTCAGGAGGTCAAAGCCTTCGATCTTGATTTCTATTTCCCTTCCCTTTGCAGCTCCGATCTGTTCTGCCCTGGTTGCTATCGCAAATCCGTTTGCAGAAAGATTTACCATTCTGCCGTTATAGCTTCCCTTTTCAGACTGCAGCTTGATCTCACAGGGGTTGTCCATAGGAAGACGGGGATATTTTCTACGGTTGTAAACCGCAGGATTGGCCATGACATTGATCTTATAAGTGGTATCCTTCTGCAAAGCGATCTTAACATTTTCCCACTTGTAAAGCATGTTGTCCACTACGATCAAAAGCTGATAGGTTTCATCCTTTTCCAGCACCAGCTCTCTTTTTCCCAACAAAAGCTTTCTGGTAAATACGCCGTCCTCAAAAGAGCCGATGATCTCTGCTTTATATTCTTTATTAGGCGTCTTTGAAGGTGTGACAGAAACCCACATGCCCGGCTTAATGTCATGAATACTCATAAAGCCACCTGCACCAAGCTCCTCCACCAGCTTTCCGACCACTTCCTCGATCTTGCCTACACTGCGCATGGTCTCATCATACTTGCTTCTCATGACTCTGGTATTCTGGTCAGCGCCCTCTACGTTTTCTGTCATCACTTCCATGACGTCGCAGATCTGCTTCATGTTGTCTACCATGCTCTTATTGGAGTTTTCTACCTCATCCATGGAATCCCGGATCACCAGAACACTGTTGCCGATCTGGGTGGAGTCACCGGATATGCTGGATACGCTTGCGCTTACCTGTTTGATCTTATCCAGGGTTACATGGATCAGCTTCAAGGTCTGGGTAATGGAATCCGTCATATTGTCAGAAGTGTTTTCCAGATGTCCCAGGGCTGTCAAAATACGGCTGGAGGAATTCTGGGTTCCCATGCTCAGATCTCTGATCTCATTTGCTACAACCGCAAATCCCTTTCCTGCTTCTCCGGCTCTCGCCGCCTCTATGGAGGCGTTCAGGGCAAGCAGATTGGTCTGTCTGTTGATCCCTTCAATGGTGCCAACCTCGCTTTTCACCATATCGAACTGTTCCTTGAAATCCTTCAAAATCCCTTCCAGCTCGTTTGCCAGTTCTGCCATGGAATTGGTGGAAGCCACTACATCTGTCAGCTCCTCGGAGCTGCTTTTTGCATGTACCATGGACTCGTTGGTAAGCTGTACCATCTTTTCAACCAGTTCCGCCACATTGGCGCCCTGCTTGCTGATCTTGTGGGTCATTTCCATGGAGGAATCAGCCTTATCCCTTAAGACTGTATTATTCTGAGCCAGCGTTTCCATGCTGCCCACCACGGCATCCGCACTTGCCTTATTTTCATCTGCAAGTTCTCTGACCACTGTCACTCCGTCTACCACAGAAGTGCTTGCAGTCTTTACCGTTGCAATGGTCTCCACCACCTTCTTGAGGTTATCCTCAACCTGATGGAGCATGGCCCCGTCTGTAAAATTTAAATGATTAATAGAAAGCACATACCCTACATAACACATGAAAACACTTGCAACCTGGATCTCATATGCAGTAATATCTGCCGCTCCGCTCATACCCGAAAGGAAATTTTTGATAATAGACGCAACAATGCCGATCATGGTTGCCACGCCGCAGCGGAGCATGAAATTTCGGTTTTTAAATAAGATCAGCATACTGGTAAGCGGTAATATGTAGACGAATGCCAAGATAGAATGTGTGGTAAAGAGAACAAAAACATACAGGATGCCATATCCTATCACTACAACATCCTTATAGTACTGTGCCGCCCTGCCCTTGATCTTTAAAAGGATCAGCCCCACGGCAAACGGGATCCAGCAGACCAGCATAAAGATGATATAATAGCCTACTGTTCTAAGTCCCTTTACGATCTCAATAGCATAGGATACCGACAAAATAATATTCAGCAGCATCCAGATTACTAATGCTTTTTGATTTGCACTTTTTTGGAATTTTTGTGCATTACTTTCCATGTAATTATCCCCCTTCAGTTACACTATTACCAATATACCACGAATAGTAAAATTACACAATTCTTACATGAAATCTAATGCATTTTCTATGTTTTTTTTCAAAACTGCATAAGTCAAAAGCAGTTCTTCACACTTTTCCGACAGCTGCGTTGTCCGCCCTTCCTTCAGTGCGTCCTCTATTTCCTTTGCCTGCTGGCTGAATGCGGTGAGCCCTATGGTTTTGGAGGTGCTTTTCAGTCCATGGATCTCCACCCGGTAATTTTCAAGCTCTCCGGCTTTCCACAACGCCCGCAGCTTTTCTGTTTTATCGTTTTTGCAATAGTCCTTTAAAATTTCCAAATAAAAATCCTGATCTCCTGCACAGTACAGCAGCCCCTGCTGTGTATCAAGCTCCGGAACCTTTTCCTGAAGGGACAGAAGGGGATCCTTTTTTTCCTCCTTCTCCCTGGCACCGGCCTTTATCACTTTTTCCCCGGGCAGAAAACGCAGTACCATTTCCTCCAGATTTTTCCCCCGCACCGGCTTGGAAAGATAAGCGGAAAAACCCTCCTTCAAATACATCTCCTCCACACCGGAAAGGGCGTTTGCGGTAAGCATGACCACCGGTGTCTGCATATTCAGGTTATCCGGCCGCTCCCGCAGGGCCTTCAGGGTATCGATGCCGTTAAGCTGCGGCATCATATGATCCATAAAAATAATGTCATACTGTCTCTTTGTGGCAAGCGCAATACATTCTGCACCACTCTGCGCAGTATCAATTTCAATTTGCGTTTCCTTCAGCAGGTTTACAAATACCTTCAAATTCATTGCCACATCATCCACAACCAGAATCCTCGCTGCCGGCGCCGTAAACCGGCTCTCATAATGCTGTCCTTCTCTGCTGTGAATTCTCTTTTTGATGTCAAATGAACCGATGGGCTGGTCAGAGAGAACCTTCTGGGGAATGCGTACGGTAAACACAGAGCCTACCCCATACTCGCTTTCCGCCTCGATCGTTCCGTGCATCAGTTCTACCAGTTCCTTGGTTATACTAAGCCCAAGCCCCGTTCCCTCGATACTTTGATTTCTCACCAGGTCAAACCGCTCAAACTTGCCAAAAAGCCTTTCTCTGTTTTCCTCGCTGATCCCGATACCGGTATCCTCCACCCGGGCTGTCAGATAAAAGATCCCGTCCTCATATTCCCCTGTGACGCATAGTCTGATCTTTCCGTGATCTGTATATTTTACTGCATTGGTCAGAAGATTTGCCAGGATCTGCCTGATCCTGACCATGTCCCCTAAAAGAAAGGCCGGAATGCTTTCCTCACAGCAGACCTCGAACTCAAGGCCGCGGCTCTCTGCCCTGTCAATGATCATTGTATAGCTGTCCGTCAAAAGGGAGGACAGCTCGTACCTAGCCTCAGAAATCTCAATTTTCCCCGCTTCAATCTTGGAAATGTCCAGCACATCATTGATGATGGAAAGCAGCGCCAAAGCGGAATTCTGTACTGCCGTGGCATATTCTAAAAGCTGTTCCTCCTTTGCCTCCCGCAGGATCATTTCATTCATGCCGATAACAGCATTGATGGGCGTTCTGATCTCATGGGACATATTGGAAAGAAAATCGCTTTTGGCCTGATTGGCCTTGTCTGCCTTTTCCTCTGAACGCTTCAGTTCTTCATTCTGCTTTTCGATCTGGTGCAGTGCCTTACGGTATACCTTTGTCTGGAAACGGTAAATAACCCCCACTACAAGTCCCAGAATGATCAGGCTTTGCAGAATGTCGATAAAAATATTTGCCTCAGAACCAATGGGAACCACAAGCTGCGGATAAAGATAAGCCACCCAGTAACAGCAGAGAATCACAATGATCTGCAGCACCAGGATCACCGAAAATGCAGCGCCCTCCACCATCAGGAAATTAAAAACGATCCCCAGCGTAAACCAGTAGCCCATTCCTCCATAAGCGCCACCGTCTGTAAAAAACATGGCGGGAAACAGGAGCATGGTAATGATCACCACAATTCCTGTAGAGGCCTGCTTTAGCTTTCCCTTCCAGTTTGCAATATAAAAGCAGGCGATCAGAACGAGAAGCGCCGCTGCAATGGAAGCAAGCTGCACAAGAGGCAGTTTGCATGCCACGGAAACGATCAGTCCTAAAATCCCGCCGCCGATCCCTGCCAGTGTGATAATATTAAACAAAACAAGGTGAATAGACTTGTCTACATCAAAAAAACGCTTTTGGATTTTTTCCAGTTTCATACAAACGCCTTTCCTAGCAGCCTGCCGATCAGGCCCTTCAGCTCTTCCGGTAAAAAGGGCTTGGTCAGATAACCATCCGCCTTTAAAAGCTCCTCCTCTTCCTCATCCGCCTTTTCCCCTGCGGTAACAAAGGCCACTGGTATTTCATAGCATTCTCTTATCTTGGAAAGGACTTCCTTTCCATTCATATCCGGCATTTCAATATCTAAAAGCACCAGATCCACTTTCTGTTCCCTTAAAATCTCAAGGGCCTGTCTTCCTCCATCGGCTCCCAGGATCTCATATTCTGCTTCTGCCTTCATCAGAAACTGTACGATCTTATGATTGATCGGCTCATCATCAACCAGTAGGATTTTCTTCTTATTCTCTTCCTGTTCCATCTATGTCTTCTCCCATCCATTCTACCTGCTGCTCTCTCTGGAACATACAAACCCCAAAACAATAGTCCTTCCCGAAATTCCCCTGCACAAAATAAGCTGCCGCCTTTCCCTGATCTATAACAAGCTGCTCCCCAAAGGAAACGGTAAGCTGCCTCAAATCTTTTTTTAATCCTTCCCCTGTAAGCTTTATGTAGCCTTCCTTCACGCACCATATGGGAAAGAAGATCGCATCTGTTTCTTTGCCCTGCCAGAGCTTTTTTTCCTCCTCGGAAAACACTCTGTCGCAAAGCCCCCTTCTCATACTGCTTTTCTGCTGAATATCAATCCCTACGGGCTGATCAGAAACAGCACATAGGATCCAGTCGCCTGAATGGGACAGATTATAATGCACCTCTTTATAATCCAGCAAAAAAGGCTTTCCATTTTCCCCGTAGCCTATCTGAAATGCAGGTGTTTCCTGCTCCTCCAGCTCCAGATAATGGCATAATGCATGATGCAGCAACCGTCCTGTAGTAAAACTGCGCACCCAAACCTTTTTGTTTTCGGTGCGCAGCAAGTTATTTTGCCTTCTTTGCTCTATTTTGTCTGAAAAAAGCTGCGTTTCTTTCTCAGACCATACGATTTTCTTCCGGTAAATTTTGATCATAGCTTACTTTAAAGGGTTTTTATAAAACTCTTTGAATTCTGTATAGCCTTCCTTGGATAGCTGTTCCTTCTGGAACTTTTTATTTTTGTTCATACGGACAACCAGTATCTGCTTTCCTGCCTTCCGCTCCTCCTGGGCCTCCTCGATCACTTTGCAGAGCATGTCGCTGGGCAGTCCCTTTTCCAGCAGATAAGCTGTTTTCTGAGGCTGTGTCGGCACCTGAAAGTCGTTTTCCAGAAGCAGAAGGATAATCCGCTCAAAGCCAATGGAAAATCCGCAGGCCGGAACATCATTTCCGGTAAAGCGGCCGATCATCTTATCATATCTTCCTCCGCCTCCACAGCTTCCGCCGAACTGAGGCATTGCAATTTCAAAAATCGTACCCGTATAGTAAGACATTCCTCTTACAAGAGTGGGGTCAAAGACCATTTCAAAATCAGCGTCCTTTGTTGCACTGACGCTTTCTATGATCTCCTGAAGGCTTGTTCTTACCTCCGGCTCCAGAAATGCCCCAAGCTCCTCTGCCAGATAGGAAAGGCCGTCCTTCTGCTCTTCAAGTCCTTTAAACAGAGAAAGGTATTTTTCTACCTGCTCCCTGGAAAAGCCGTTTGCAAGCAGTTCCTCTTCTACGCCTGCAAGACCGATCTTATCCATCTTATCTAATGTAATGAACACACTGTCATAGCTTTCCTCCGGAAAACCGCTGTATGCCGCCATTGCTTTCAGAATGCGCCTTTCATTGATCCTGATCTGAAAGCCCTTAAATCCTAATTTCCCCAGCGTGGTTGTGGTGGCAAGGATCAGCTCGATCTCTGCCAGATTGGAGGGCTCGCCCAGAATATCAATGTCGCACTGCATAAACTGACGGTAACGGCCTCTCTGCGGTCTGTCGGCGCGCCATACATTTCCCATCTGAAGCGCTTTAAAGGGAGAAGGAAGTTCACCTGCATGATTGGAATAATAGCGCACAAGAGGCACCGTCAGGTCGTAACGGAGTCCCCCGTCCACAAGGTCTGCTTCCGTCTGTGCCGTTTCCAAATTCAGCTTCTCTCCCCTTTTCAGGATCTTAAAGATCAGCTTTTCATTTTCCCCGCCCTGCTTACTGCTTAAGTTTTCAATGCTTTCCACGCAGGGAGTTTCCATGGAGCAAAACCCGAACTTTGCATAGGTCTCTTTGATCACGCCGATCACATAATCGCGGATCTGCATCTCCTTTGGAAGAATATCTTTCATGCCGGTGACCGGCTTCTTATTCAGTGCCATAGTTTCTCTCCATCTGCCGCAAAGCGGCCTTTGTCATCTCTCTTTGCTTTTATACTTCGTTGCAATTTTACACTCTTTCCGTTTATAATGCAAGACGAATTACAGTTCCTGTTCCCTGTATATCTGGTTTTTCTTGCATAACGATTTTTTCTATATTATAATGGACAGGGTTTTGATTACGCAAGATACATGTAACAGAAAGGAACGGTTATTTTTTATGTCTTTTGAATTTATAAAAAAACTGCCCACGCCTGACGAGATCAGAAACGGCTTTCCTCTTCCCAAGGAATTTGTTGAACTGAAAAAGGAGCGTGACGCAGAGATCAAAGATGTCATTACCGGAAAGAGCAATAAATTTCTGGTTATCATAGGGCCTTGCTCCGCCGACAATGAATCAGCTGTCTGCGACTATGTTTCCCGCCTTGCCAAGGTCAATGAAAAAGTAAAGGACAAGCTGATCCTGATCCCCAGGATCTACACCAACAAACCGAGAACCACCGGCGACGGTTACAAGGGGATCGTTCACCAGCCCGATCCGGAAAAGGGAACAGATTTTCTTGCAGGTCTGATCGCCATGAGGAAAATGCTGATCCATGCCATTGAGGAATCCAACCTCACCGCCGCGGATGAAATGCTTTATCCCGAAAACTGGGGCTATGTATCTGACATTCTCTCCTATGTGGCCATCGGCGCCAGATCCGTTGAAGATCAGCAGCACCGCATTGTGGTCAGCGGCTTTGATGTTCCCGCAGGTATGAAAAATCCTACCAGTGGTGACCTGACCGTTATGCTGAACTCCGTTCATGCTGCCCAACATCCTCATTCCTTTATCTATCGCGGCTGGGAAGTGAATACCGGAGGAAATGAACTTGCCCATACGGTTTTAAGGGGAGCTACCAACAAACACGGCAGAAATCTTCCAAATTACCATTACGAAGACCTGAATCTTCTCTTAAACCTTTATAATGAGAGAGATCTTAAAAATCCTGCGGCCATCATTGATGCAAACCACAGCAACTCCAACAAACAGTTTGCACAGCAGATCCGAATCGTAAAGGAAGTTATGCACAGCAGGAAATTAAGTCCGGACATCCACAAGCTGGTAAAAGGTGTGATGATCGAAAGCTATATCGTTGAAGGAAACCAGAAGGTTGGAGGCGGCGTTTACGGCAAATCCATCACAGATCCCTGCCTCGGCTGGGAAGACTCCGAACGCCTCATCTACGATATCGCAGAGTATGAATAAGCTACAAGCCATGCAAGCTGTAAAAAGCGCCCACCGGGGAATGCTCGCATTCCACCGGAGGCGCTTTTTTTGCAGCGTATAGGGCGCCAGCCCTACAGCCCGAGGCTGCCCTGGCAGTCTCGGGCTGGCATGGTTTGTTGGTCTGACTGGTCTGGCTGACAGACCATTATTTATTAATGACGAGGATGTGCCTTTGCGTAGACATCCCACAATTTGTTCTTATTAAGGTTTACATAAATCTGTGTCGTAGAAATATCAGAATGCCCTAGCATTTCCTGAACACTTCGCAGATCGGCGCCGTTCTCTACAAGATGCGCCGCGAAGGAGTGCCTTAGAGTATGAGGCGTAATGTCTGCCGTGATCCCGGCCTTCTTGGCATAGAATTTAATGATCTTCCAAAAGCCCTGGCGGCTCATAGGCTGTCCCTGACAATTTGCAAAAAGATACGGTGACTCGGGATCAGAAAGCATGGCCGCACGCGTTCCCTCCAGATAACGGATCAGCGCCCCCTTGGCCTGATTGCCAAAAGGAATGACCCTCTCCTTTCCTCCGTCATGGCACACAATATACCCGACCTGCAAATCTACATCTGACAGCTTTAAATTGATCAGCTCCGTCACCCGGATCCCGGTAGCATATAAAAGCTCCAGCATGGCCTTATCCCGGATCTCCTTCGGTGAATTTCCGGAGGGCTGCTCTAACAGCTTTACCACTTCCTTGGTGGATAAGATCTCCGGCATCTTCTTTTCAATTTTGGGAGCATGCAGTGCATCGGAAATATCCTCAGACACCATTCCTTCCTTACTCAGATAATGATAAAACGCCTTCAGGGAAGCAATATTTCTGGAAATGGTTGCTGCTGAAAACTTATTCTTCTGAAGATAACCCACATAAGAGGTAAGATTGTTCTTCGTAATTTCCTTTACGTTTTCAATCCCCTGCTCTTCCATATAGTTCTTTACCTTCATCAGATCCCTGCGATAGGACAGCTCCGTGTTCTCAGAGGTTTTCTTGATATTATGTAAATAAATCATGAACTGATTGATTTCTGTTTCCATGGTTTCTGCTTCCACTCCCCGCCTGTTGTTTTGTTTACATAAACTGCGTGTATTCACCATTATAAGCAAGAAATGTCAGAAAAGCAAATGCAATTTTATCCCATTTTACGGGCATTTCAGGCATTTTTACCCTCTAAATACAACATATCGAAATCCCCATTTTCTTCCAGCACTACATCTTGTAAAAAATTTTTAATAAAAAATTTTTGCAAGGTCTCCTATGAGAATTGGGTTTACATAACTTTCCAGTATACAGCCGATCAGAACCATAACACAGATCCACATAAGCCATAAGAGCTGCCGCACTCTTCTTTTCCGCTCCATCCGTCCCCCTCTGCCCTCTATCAGAGCGCTTCCCCGGCTCATAAAGCCCGCATAACAGAAATCCAGGAACAAAAACCAGGCAGGAAACAGCAAAAGCTGATGGGGAAAGAAAATTCCCAGGATAAGCAGCAGTCCCTTAAGGCCAAATCTTATCACTGCCGATGCCAGGATCATTCCTGCCAGCAGCCCCTGCCACAAAACGGCTCCGGATAAGAACAGCAGTCCGAAGGACGTCAACGAAAGCAGAAACATTCCCAGCAAAATTCCATATCGCTGCCGCAGCACATAAATCAAAAACTGCCCTCCGTCTATCTCCTCCAGGGCAAGCTGGCGCATCATGCCGGGATTAAAGATACCGCTGTCCCCCAGCAGTTTGTCCCCGGAAACGTTCATCAGAAGCATTCCAAGGAAAAAGCCGCCCAGAAAAAGAGCGCCCCATATCCTGTATCGCTTTTCCCTGACCCTTCTTTGCATGTTTCTGCCTCAAGCTGCTTTTGTCCCAATATATGAAAAAGAGCTCTGGATCCAGAACTCTTTTTTATAATAACTGCTGTTTTATTTATGATACTTATCCTTGTAGGCCAGGATCGCCGCTACCGTTTTGGAATCCTGGATCTCGCCTGCGTAAATCTTCTCCACCAGTTCTTCTAAGGGGTAAGCCTTCACCTGCACATATTCATCCTCATCCAGATGCTGTTTCCCCGGCGTCAGATGCTCTGCAACATAGATGTCGATCTTTTCATTGCAAAAGGCTACTGTGGTTCTGATGCTCAGCAAAAGCTCCAACTGATCACAATGATAACCGGTTTCCTCAGAAAGCTCCCTTGCTGCCGCATCCCTGGTAGGCTCCTCCGGGGTCTGCAGACCGCCTGCAGGAATTTCCAGCGTATAACGCTCTAAGGCGTTTCGATACTGGCGGACCATGATCAGCCTTCCCTGTTCATCTATGGGAACCACTGCCGCTGCACCCTTGTGCTTGATGAAATCCCATTTTGCAATATTTCCATTGGGGATCTGCATGGTATCCTGATAATAATCTATGATCGCCCCATGAGCAACCAGCTCTCTGGATAATCTCTTATATTCTTCCAACTTTCTTCACCGCTTTCCCGACTTATTTACTTTCCAACAGCTTCTCTACACTTACAAGCTTTACGCAAAGAACGAAAAGCTCTGCCGCCTGCTTCAGTTCCTCTAAGGTGGGGAAGGTAGGGGCAAGTCTGATGTTGCTGTCTGCAGGATCCTTCTTATAAGGATAAGTTGCACCGGCTCCTGTAAGGATTACGCCGGCTTCCTTACATTTTGCCACAACAGCCTTCGCACATCCCTCAAGAGTCTCAAAGGAGATAAAATAACCACCGTTTGGCTTCGTCCAGGTACCGATCTCCAGACCTGCAAGGCCTTCCTCCAAAATAGACAGCACCGCTTCAAACTTAGGGCGCATGATTGCCGCATGCTTTTTCATATGCTCCTTCATTCCTTCAATGTTCTTAAAATAATGAACATGACGGAACTGGTTCATCTTGTCAAAACCAATGGTCTGAATGGTCATAATATTTTTAATGAAATCCAGATTTCCCTTGGATGCTGCAATAGCAGAAATACCGGAGCCGGGGAAGGTTACCTTGGAGGTTGAGCAAAACTCATATACCATATCCGGATTTCCTGCCTTTTCACATTCCGACATCAGATCTAAAAGGGTATCGCTTCTGTCCTCGTACAGATCATGGATCACATAAGCATTATCCCAGAAGATCCTGAAATCCTCTGCTGCAGGCTTCAGGGCCGCAAAACGCTTTACGGTCTCATCAGAATAGGTATAGCCCTGAGGATTGGAATATTTCGGCACACACCAGATTCCCTTAACAGCCGGATCACTATTTACATATTTTTCTACCAGATCCATGTCAGGGCCATCCTGTGTCATGGGAATATTGATCATTTCAATTCCAAACTGCTCTGTAATGGCAAAATGTCTGTCATATCCTGGTACCGGGCACAAAAACTTAACCTTATCCAGCTTGCACCACGGGGTACTGCCCATTACGCCAAAAAGCATGGATCTTGCAACTGTATCATACATAACATTCAGACTTGCATTGCCGCATACGATCACCTGATCTGCCGGAACGCCAAGCATATCGCCAATCAGCTTTTTTGCCTCCGGAATGCCGTCCAGCAGTCCATAGTTTCTGCAGTCAATGCCGCTTTCTGTTTTCAGGTCTGTATCCGGATGAATCACATCAAGAAAGTCCCTTTCCATATCAAGCTGTGCAGGCGCCGGCTTTCCACGAGACATATCAAGTTTTAATCCCTTTGCCTTTGCCTCCTGATATTGACCACTCAATTCTTCCTTAAGAGAAATCAGTTCCTCTTTACTCATGTCCTGATAAGCTTTCATGATGTATCTTCCTCCTTCTATCCCTTGGTTCAAATTGGTATCGTTGGATAATTGTATACAATCCAACGCCTTTCTTATTTTACTATATTCATTCCCTGCAAACAAGCTATTTTTGCTTTTCTCTTTACGAAGATTTTTTCTTAATCTGCAAATTTTTATCCAATATGACCAAAAATGGCAGAACCCAAAGGGTTCTGCCATGATTTTCTGTACGAATGATAGATTTTACTTTGCGTAATCGATCACGCGCGATTCTCTGATCACATTTACCTTAATCTGTCCGGGATATTCCAGTTCCGCTTCAATCTGCTTGGAAATATCTCTTGCCAGAAGTACCATATCAGAATCACTGATCTGTTCTGGAACTACCATTACACGAATCTCTCTACCTGCCTGAATTGCAAAAGATTTATCTACGCCTTTAAAATTGTTTGTGATATCTTCTAATTGTTTTAATCTGGTTGTATAGGTTTCAAGGGTCTCTCTTCTTGCACCCGGTCTTGCTGCGGAAATCGTATCAGCAGCTTGTACCAGACAAGCGATAAGGGACTGAGGCTCTACATCTCCATGATGGGATTCTACTGCATTGATCACCACAGGGGACTCCTTATACTTTCTGCAAAGCTCAACGCCAAGCTGAATATGGGAGCCTTCCATTTCATGGTCTACAGCCTTACCAATATCATGTAAAAGTCCTGCCCTCTTAGCCATTCTTACATCAAGGCCAAGCTCAGCTGCCAAAAGTCCGGAAAGCTGTGCAACCTCAATGGAATGCTTAAGCGCATTCTGACCATAACTGGTTCTGAACTTCATCTTACCGAGAAGTCTTACCAGCTCAGGATGGATGCCATGTACTCCAACCTCAAGGGTTGCAGCTTCACCCTCTTCCTTGATCATTACCTCAACTTCCTTCTGCGCCTTCTCAACCATTTCTTCAATTCTTGCCGGATGAATACGTCCGTCAACAATCAGTTTTTCAAGCGCAATCCTTGCCACCTCACGGCGGATGGGGTCAAATCCGGATAAGATAACGGCTTCCGGTGTATCGTCAATGATCAGATCCACACCGGTCAACGTTTCAAGAGTTCTGATATTTCTTCCCTCTCGTCCGATGATCCTTCCCTTCATCTCGTCATTCGGAAGCTGGACAACGGAAATTGTGGTTTCGGATACATGGTCTGCTGCACATTTCTGGATAGCAGTTACCACATATTCCTTGGCCTTCTTGTCAGCCTCTTCCTTTGCACGGCTCTCTAATTCTTTGATCATAACAGCCGTTTCATGTTTCACATCATCTTCAACAATTTTTAATAAATACTCTTTTGCCTGTTCGGAGGTAAGTCCTGAGATTCGTTCCAGTTCCTGTAATCTTTGTTCGTTCAGTTTTGAAACTTCCGCACGCTGCTTTGCCAGTTCTTCTTCCCTGGCTGCCAGACTTGCTTCCTTCTTTTCGATCGCATCCGCTTTCTTATCGATGTTCTCTTCCTTTTGCTGAACTCTGCGCTCATAGCGCTGAGCCTCCGCACGACGTTCCTTGATTTCCTTGTCCAGTTCATTCTTGGTACGAATGGACTCTTCCTTGACTTCAAGGAGGGATTCGCGCTTCTTGGTTTCAGCAGTTTTCAGAGCTTCATCAATGATCTCACGGGCCTTATCCTCTGCATTTCCGAGCTTTGTCTCAGACACCTTTTTATGATATACGGATGCCAGAAACCAGGAAAGAGGAGCAGCCACGATAAGCGTTACGATTACCGCAATCAAAACTTGCACCATTTACAGGAGCACCTCCTTATTTAGTTTTCATTGTACTCTGATCTATATAGAATGTATGTAGAAAACATTCTAAAAGGCAATTTACAACATCTAAATTTTAAACTTAAATTGATGTTATGTCAAGTGAAACTACATTTCTGATCAAATCAGTTGAAAATCCCTTCCGGTATAAAAACCCCATCATTTTAAAGATTTCCTCTTTCGATGCGCTTTCCGGGCAAAAATGCTTCTTCTCCATCAGCCTTTTGATCTGCTTTGTTTCCAGCTCCTTCTGGGCGTCTCCCGCAGTCTCTTCCCAGACCTCCTCAAACAGTTCCTTTGAAATTCCCTTTTTTTGCAGATCCATTTGAATTCTTCGTTTACTTTTGCTTTCCTTGTTGTATTCCACAAAGTCAGCCGCATACATTCTGTCATCCAGATAGCCAAAGGAAGAAACATAGTCGATAGCCAGGGCTATAAACTCCTCACTGTACTCCCCTGCCCGCAGCTTTTCCCTAAGCTGCATGGTCGTATAGGCACGGCTCTTTAAAAGGTTCATAGCCCTTAGCTTGACCCTCTTTGGCAGTATTTCCTGTGTAATGATCCGGTAATTCTCCGGGGAGAGTTCCTCTCCCTGTTTGACCCCATAGCGAGACAATTCGCCCTTATATAATACAAAGGCGAATTGTCCGTCGATCTCCACTCTTATTTTTGATTTATCACGCTCTGAAAGACCTGTAACGATCATATGTTTTCCTGCTCCTGCAAAGGCTTATTCTTCTGCCTTCGTCTTTTTCCCCTGGGATCCGGCAGCTTCCTGCTCTGTGGCCTTTTCCGCCCCCTGAAGTCCATAATGTTCCCTGACCTTTGCTGCGATCTCGTCATAGACTTCCTGATGATCCTTCAGGTACTGCTTGGCATTTTCACGCCCCTGTCCGATCTTATTTCCGTTGTAGGCATACCATGCGCCGCTTTTATTGACAATGTTTACCTCGGCCGCAAGATCCAGGACATCTCCTACCATGGAAATCCCTTCTCCAAAAATAATATCAAATTCTGCTTCCTTAAAGGGAGGCGCAATTTTATTTTTCACCACCTTAACTCTGGTTCTGTTTCCAATGGTCTCTCCGCTTTGCTTAAGGGCCTCGATCCTTCTTACATCAAGGCGTACGGAGGAATAGAATTTGAGCGCTCTTCCGCCTGTTGTGGTTTCCGGGCTTCCAAACAAAACGCCTACCTTTTCACGGAGCTGGTTGATAAAGACTACGGTGCAGTTGGATTTGCTGATCACTGCGGTCAGCTTTCTCAGCGCCTGTGACATCAGCCTGGCCTGCAGACCCACATGGGATTCTCCCATGTCGCCGTCGATTTCTGCCTTGGGGACCAGTGCCGCCACAGAGTCTACCACCACAATGTCAATGGCTCCTGAACGCACCATCGTTTCCGTGATCTCAAGGGCCTGTTCCCCGTTATCCGGCTGGGAAATGTACAGATTATCAACATCCACTCCTATATTCTTGGCGTAAACCGGATCCAGAGCATGCTCCGCATCGATAAATCCCGCAATGCCGCCTCTCTTTTGCACCTCGGCAATCATATGTAAGGTAACTGTCGTCTTACCACTGGACTCAGGCCCATATATCTCAATGATCCTTCCCTTGGGAATTCCCCCCAGTCCCAGTGCAATATCAAGGCTTAAAGAGCCTGTGGGAATGGTCTCTACATTCATGTGCGCCGAGGAATCCCCCAGCTTCATGACTGCTCCCTTTCCAAATTGTTTCTCAATCTGTCCCAGTGCGGCATCAAGTGCCTTTAATTTTTCGTCTTTTTCCATTTTAATCCCCATTTCTGCGCACGCTCTTTGCGCATTTCGAGTTTGTGTCAAGTGCGCGCAGACACAAATCTCGCGTGT
>ENA-OROD01000629-OROD01000629.1-human-gut-metagenome-genome-assembly--contig:-NODE-629-length-33218-cov-5.262461_pt1 | contig 33218 bp, 33 predicted proteins | sample MGYA00242123_ERZ509038 | MGnify/ENA primary metagenome ERZ509038 (study PRJEB26280, sample SAMEA2338719) | human gut metagenome | biome: human gut; feature: human-associated habitat; material: faeces... | reverse complement strand
CATGGTTGATTTGTGCTGCACAAAACATGAAAAATATAGCAATAAAAAAAGAAAAAGTATGGGCATGAGTCCCATATTTTAATTTATTTTATCAAAATTTTTCTAAAAAATAAAAAAATTTTTAAATCAAAAAAATAAATTCAAAAAAGACTGTTGAACAAAATATTTTTATATACTTTGTCAACAGTCTGAAGATAAAAAATAAAAGTGGCAAAAGCCACTTTTATTTTTTATCCTGCAATTTCTCTCATTGCGGTTTCTAATTCATTTAATTTTTTATCAGCATCTTCTAAACTTGTTCCTTTTACACCCATATAGAATTTAATTTTAGGTTCTGTTCCAGAAGGGCGTACACAGCACCAGCTATCATTTGTTAAATCATAATAAAGTACATTTGATTTTGGTAGGTTTGTAGATTCACATTTACCAGAATCTGTGTAGCAAATAGTTTGTGCTAAATAATCTCCAACTGATAATACTTTTTCACCTGCAATTTCTTTTGGGGGATTATTTCTCATATTTTCCATCATTTGTTTAATTGCTTCAGCTCCTTCAATACCTTTTAAGGTAATTGAAAATTGTTTTTCTTTATAGTAACCATATTTTTCATACATTGCAATCATTGCATCCCATAAAGTCATACCTTTTTCTTTATAGTAACAAGCAGCTTCGCATAAAGTCATAACTGCAACAATTCCATCTTTATCTCTAGCATGTGTTCCAATTATACATCCATAGCTTTCTTCATAAGAATATAAACATTCATATTCGTTATTATTTTCTTCAAATCCTCTAATAATTTTTGCAATATTTTTAAAGCCAGTTAATGTTGAAAATAGTTTTACGTTATATGCTTTAGCAATTGCGTCTGTTAAATTAGAAGATACGATTGTTTTAATTACTGCACCATTTGCAGGTAATTTATTATGAGATTGTTTTTGAGATAATATATATTCTGCAATTAAGTTTCCTGTCATATTTCCATTAAATTGAATATATTCACCAGTTTTTGTATCTTTTACATACATACCTAATCTATCAGCATCTGGGTCATTAGCTAAAATTAAATCAGCATCTTTTTCTTTTGCCAATTCTAAAGCCAATTTGAATGCTTTAGGGTCTTCAGGGTTAGGATAATCAACAGTAGGGAAGTTTCCATCAGGTTTTTCTTGTTCAGGTACTACATAAACATTTTCAAAACCTAATTCATCTAAAATTGCATGAACCAAACGGTTTCCTGTTCCATGAAGTGGGGTATATACTATTTTAATATTTTTTTGATTATTTTTTATTGCTTCATCATTTACTACTAATTTTTTTAATTCAGCAATATATTTTTTATCAATTTCTTCTCCAATAACATTGTATAAGCCTTTATCAATAGCTTCTTGCTTATCCATAGTTTTAATTGTAGAAAAATCAGTAACAGCATTTACCTCAGCAATAATTTCTTTATCTGTTGGCTCAACTATTTGAGCACCGTCATCCCAGTAAACTTTGTAACCATTGTACTCAGGAGGGTTATGACTTGCTGTTACAACTATACCAGCAGTACATCCTAAATTTCTTACTGCAAAAGATAATTCAGGAGTTGGTCTTAAACTATCAAATCTATATGTTTTAATTCCATTTGCATTTAAACAAAGTGCAGCTTGTTCACTAAATTCTGTTGACATTCTTCTTGAGTCATAAGCAATTGCAACACCTTTATTTTGTCCACCCTTTTTAATAATATAATTTGCTAAACCTTGAGATGCTTTTGTAACAGTATATTTATTCATTCTATTAGTACCAATACCAATAACACCTCTTAAGCCAGCTGTACCAAATTCTAGGTCTTTATAAAATCTGTCCTCAATTTCTTTTTCATCATTTTGTATACTTCTTAAATCTTGCTTGTCTTCTTCTGAAATAACAGGATCATTAAGCCAAGTATTATATTTTATTTTATATTCTTCCATTTATTTTTCCTTTCTAAACTTATTATTAATTACAAGTAAGGTAATATAATACTTTTCGTAGCGAGGCTGTGGGGACCAACAAGCTAGAAGATGTTGCTAAATTTTTTCAAATCATTATTAATGTTTGCAAAAAATTGTTGTTACATCTTCTTGCGTAGTCGGGATGGAGCGAAGAAAAGTTTTCATATTACCTTACAGTATAAATAACTAATTAATACCATGAAATGCTTTGTATAATGCTCTTGCAGTTTCTGGGCTATCAACACCAGTTGCATTCTTTACAGGAGCAAATTCTTCTTCTCTTTTTACTCTTAAAATACTCATGTTATCAGCAATGCTAAAAGCATCAAATATAAAAGCTTCAAATTTATATGCATTTGGTTCAGTTGGCTCAACTAAATTTCCAGAAGCATCTAAATAGCTTGCTTTTTTAAAAGCAACATGATAAGGCAATTTATTTTTACTAATTTCTTCTAATAATGAGATATTAAATTGATTACACAAAATATGAGATTCTCCATATAGAAGTTCTCCATTTTCATCTAATGCTTCAGATAATTCCTTAGAAATTTCTGTGTATTCAATAACACTTGGTTTACCATCTTTTTTACAGAAAACGCCAACTCTTTCTTCTGGATAAGCTTTTACAACACTTTTTCCACCAGATAAAGTATTTTCAGAAACCATAAGTCCAGTTAAAATAGGATCTACCATTTTAACTAAAACATTATCAACACCACCGATAAAAATCCATTCAATTCCTTTTTCTTGCATATCATATAAAATGCCGTTTTTTCTCATAGCCTCGAAAATTCCGCCATGACCATCAGCAGCTTGTTTTATCATACCATGTTCATCTAATAGTATTTTGCCATTTGTATCAAGCATAGGAAGTTTACCTTGCTTAAAAAATTTAACCGCAGTTTTTGGATAACCAAAATAATTGTGTTCTTCAAAGAATTTGACAGTATCATCATTATTCTCATCACTAGTCATTAAATACCAAGGAATATCAACACCATATTTTGTTCTAGCTTCTTTTATATGCTCACATAAAATTTCAAATATTGACTTATGTGAGTCAAGTCCTAAGTCAAAAGTTCCTTTTGGACCATTATGACCAAGTCTAGTACCTTGTCCACCAGCCATAGTAACTACAGCTAGTTTTCCTGCTTTAATAACATTTTCACCAATTTCTGTGTATTTTTTAAAATCTGCTTCAGAAAGTTCTGATTTAGTAGTATGTGGAATTGGCTCTAATTTTACATTTTCAAAACTTGGTTTTGTTTTTGTGCTTTCGTATAAGTTTTGTACTTGATTAAAATCTAATGTTAAAATATCATTTAACAATTTATTTTTCTGTTCATCAGAAAGCTTGCTATAGCATTGAAGTAAATGTTCTTGACCATATTTAGCAAGTAATTCTTTGACCATTGATAATTTTTCCTCCATAAAGAGTACCTCCCTTAAAAAATTACAAGTATATCTTATACGATTTAATAAATTAAGTCAAATTTATTAGTTATCATTTATAATTCTTTTAGAATTGTTGTTATATCCAGTAAATACATCTGTGATTTCTCTTTCACCAGAAGTATTTAAGATTTTATCGTGATTATCTAATATATTAACAATATCACTATTAAATTCTGTTAATTCAAAGAAATTAATAATTTTAATATTATTAATTTTAGATCCTTTTAACCACTTTTCAATACAAGTATTTATGAATGAAATATATTCATTACAACCACTAACTAGAATTATGCAATTATTTGAAAATTCTTTATTTAAAATATTTTCTATAGCAATATATTTTTTATCAATTATATTTTTCCATCTAATTTTTAAAATGTCATTTTTATTTTTTAAATTTAATTTTTGCATTAAAATTTGTATATTTTTTTCAATATTATTTTCTAGGAATGTTATTACTTTTGTATTTTCTTCGATTTTAGAATTAATATATGGCAAAACAGTTGTGGCTAAGTGCCAATCACTAACATAAAAACCACATAATTTTTCCACATGATAATTTTTAATTTCCATACAAAATAACCTCCAGTTTCTACCTCTTTATCTATGGAAAATTTTACCATTTATTTACACCAAAGTCAAGCCGAAAAAACAGCAATCGTATGTGTTTATTCGACATTTTTGTATTCTAGGAACTTTTGCATAGTATGCAAAAGTTCTGTAGAAGACAAATATGCAAATTACTAAAATTTCTAGCAGTTTGCACTGCGTAGAAATTCTTGTAATATGTTTTTTGTATTCTCTTTTTTATGTTCTTAATTTGATTAATAAAAAATGGTAGCAATGTATAAAAATTTAAAAAGTTGTAAATAATTGTATTAATTAAGAATTTCTTGAAGGAGATAAAAAATTATGAAAAATTTCAAAAGATTAAAAATTAGTAGAATATTTGTAATTTTAACATTATTAGCTATATTTATACTAATATCTGCAATTTCGTATGTAGATGCTGTATCAAATAATATTTCTGATAGTGTGTTTAGATTACATGTTATAGCAAATAGTGATAGTGAAGAAGATCAAACATTAAAATTGAAAGTAAGAGATAACTTACTAGAATATATGAATACAATTGCAAAGGATAGTACAAATAAAGAAGAGGCAATGAGAATTGCAAGTGAGCATAAAAATGAATTTATACAAATTGCAGAGAAAACAATTAGAGAGAATGGATATGAATATACAGTAAATATACAAATAGGAAAAGCGGATTTTCCAACAAAGTACTATGGAGATATAACTTTACCAGCAGGAGAATATGATGCACTAAAAGTAGAAATAGGAGAAGCAAAAGGGAAAAATTGGTGGTGTGTAATGTTTCCTCCTTTGTGTTTTGTGGATGTTAGTACAGGAGTGGTACCAGACGATTCAAAACAAGAGTTAAAACAAAACTTAAAGAATGAAGAATATAACCTAATAAGTAAAACTGATGATAGGGAAATTTCATTTAAATTTAAAATAGTTGAGTTATTTCAAAGTTGGAAATTAGGAAACAAGTAAGGTTTAAATTTTCATTAAGCTTTATTTACAGCTTAATATCTTGTCAAATAATATAAATTGTGATATAAAGGTAGAAGAAAATAAAAATGGAGGTAATCTCTTTGGATAAATTAGTAATAAGTGGACCAACAAAACTAAAAGGAGAAGTAACAATAAGTGGAGCAAAAAATGCTGCAGTTGCAATTTTACCAGCTACTTTATTAGTAAATGGAATATGCAAAATAGAAAATTTACCTAATATTAGTGATGTAAAAATGTCATGTAAAATTTTAGCTGAATTAGGAGCGAAAATTACATGGTTATCGGAAAATGAAATAGAAATAGATACAAGAGATATATGCTGTACACAAGCTCCAATAGATATGACAAGTAAATTTAGAGCTTCATATTATTTATTAGGAGCATTACTTAGTAGATGTGGTCATGCAGAAGTCGGTTTACCAGGTGGATGCAATTTAGGAGCAAGACCAATAGATCAACATATTAAGGCATTTGAGGCTCTAGGTGCTAAAGTAGTAGTTGCACAAGGAAAAGTAACAGCAAAAGCTAAAAAAATGGTTGGAACATCAATATACATGGATGTTGTTTCTGTTGGTGCTACAATAAATGCGATGCTTGCATCAGTACTAGCAGAAGGAACTACTACAATTGATAATGCGGCAAAAGAACCACATATAGTAGATGTTGCAAACTTTTTAAATACCATGGGGGCAGATATTCGTGGAGCAGGTACAGATGTTATAAAAATAAATGGTGTTAAAGAATTAAAAGGAGATGCTACATATTCAGTTGTTCCAGACCAAATAGAAGCAGGAACATTCATGCTTGCAGCTGTTGCATCAAGAGGAGATATAACAATAAAAAATTGTATACCAGAGCATTTGGATTGCATTACAGCTAAGATACTTGAAATAGGCGGAAACGTAAAAGAAATGGGAGACTCAATAAGAGTTACAATGAACAAAAGGCCAACAAAAGCAACAGTAAAAACACTTCCATATCCAGGATTTCCAACAGATATGCAACCTCAAATGGGTGTTGTACTTTCAATGGCTGATGGAACAAGCATGATTCATGAAAGTATATGGGAATCAAGATTTCAATATACATCAGAATTAAATAAGATGGGAGCAAAAATTACTGCACAAGGCAAATCAGCGGTATTTGAAGGTGTAAATGAATTAACAGGAGCGCCAGTATATGCTACAGATTTAAGAGCAGGAGCAGCATTAATTATTGCTGGTATAGTGGCAAAAGGAGAAACTCAATTATACAATATTGAACATATTGATAGAGGCTATGAAAATATTGAAGAAAAATTCAGAAAATTGGGAGCAAATATACAAAGAGTGACAGAGTAAAGGACGAATATACAAATGTTTAATTTTTGTAGTTTATACAGTGGAAGTAGTGGGAATAGTTTATTTGTACAAACTGATAATACTAAAATTTTAGTTGATGCAGGTGAAAGTGCAAAGAAAATTGAAACAGCATTAAATAGCATAGATGTAAATATAAATGATATTGATGCTGTTATAGTTACACATGAACACTCAGACCATATAAAAGGATTGTCAACAATATCAAAAAAATTTGATATACCAATATATGCAAATAAAGAAACATGGGATGCAATGCCTCAAGTTGCAGAAAAAACAAAAAATCAAAATTTGTTTAATGTAAATGAAAAATTTGAAATAGGAGATTTAAAAATGGTACCTTTTTCAATACCTCATGATGCAGCAAACCCATGTGGATTTAACATATTTTATAATAATCAAAAAATAAGTATAGCAACAGATATAGGACATATTGATAAAAAAATAATAAAAAATCTAGAAGAAAGTTCTTTTATATTATTAGAATCAAATTATGATCCTAATATACTATCATACTCAAAATATCCATATTCTTTAAAGCAAAGAATTGCTGGACCAAATGGTCATTTATCAAATGAAGCAGCTGGAAAAACTGTTTCATATTTATTGAATTCTGGTTTGAAAAATGTTATGCTTGGACATTTAAGTAAGGAAAATAATTTTCCTGAATTAGCTTATAAAACTGTAATTGATGAATTATGTGCTAGCAATTTTGATGAAAATAAAATAAAAATTGCTGTTGCAAGTAGATCAAATCCAAGTGAAATATTAAATTTAGAGGTATCATAAATGTTACATATTGATTGTATATGTGTTGGAAAATTAAAAGAAGATTATTTAAAAAATGCAATATTAGAATACTCAAAAAGACTTTCTAAATATTGCATTTTTAATATTATAGAATTACAAGATGAAAAAGTTCCAACTAATTTAAGCGAAGCTGAAAAAACAAAAATAATTGAAAAAGAAAGTAATAATATTTTAGCAAATATAAAAGATAATAGTTATGTAATTGCATTAGATTTAACTGGAAAACAATATACTTCAGAGGGATTTTCAAAAAAAATAACACAGATTACAAATTATTCTTCACATATTACATTTTTAATTGGTGGAACATTAGGAATGTCTAAAACTTTGTTATCAAGAGCAAATGAATTAATATCATTTTCAAAAATGACATTTCCACATCAATTAATACGAGTATTTTTATTAGAACAATTATTTAGAGCTTTTAAAATAGAAAATAATGAAACTTATCATCATTAATATATAAAAAATGTAGAGGAAATTAAAAAATAATCAAAAATTATAATAAATTGGGGGCACTATAATTTAAAATTTAAATTTGGGGGCTTTCCAAGAAAAAAATACATAAATAGGGGTTATGCAAAAGAATTTCCTCTACAAAATTAAAATCATTAATTGAAATTATTTTAAGATATTTTAACTAAAAATTTAGAATTTAAATTTTTTTTAGAAAATAAAATTTTAGAAATTATAATAAAATATATTTTTATATAAAAAAGACATATTTGAATTTGAACTCTAAAAAAATAATACTATAAATATTTTTAAATGTCAACAAAAATTTCACGACATAATTCGACAAACTGCTACAGCTACAATGATTCCAACGATATCTGACAATAAAGCAACCAACAAAGCAAAGCGTATTTTCTTTATTTTTACACAAGAAGTGTAAATTGCAATTACGTAAAAAGTTGTTTCAGTAGAACCCATAATTGTAGAAGTTATATTTCCAATTAAACTATCTACACCATAGTTTTTCATAATATCAACAGCAACACCAATAGATGCACTACCAGAAATTGGTCGTAACATAATAAGTGGAAGAATTTGACTAGGAATTTTTAATAGATTTGTAATAGAAGAAATAATTGATATTACAAAATCTAAAAATCCAGAATTACGAAGCAATCCAACTGCTAGAAAAATTCCTAGTAATGTTGGAAAAAGCTCAACAACTATTTTTATTCCGTCTTTAGAGCCTTCTAAAAAGGTATCAAAAATTTTAACCTTGTCTTTTAATCCCCATAGAATAATGATTATTATAGTTGCAGGAATAGCAGAAGCAGAAAAAAAGTGCACTAATTGCATAAAAAATATCTCCTATTTAAATTTTATTAAAATTTTTGTTACAATAATTCCAAAAAGAGCAGAAACAATTGATGAAATCCATATTGGAACAATAATACTATTGGGTGCAGTTGAGCCTAGTGAAGTTCTGATTGCTATTACATTTGTAGGAATAAGCTGAATGGCAGCAATATTTATAATAATAAACATAATCATTGAATTGCTTAAAGTATCTTTTTTAGTATTATCTTTCTGCAATGTTTTCATGGCTTGTAAACCAATAGGAGTGCTTGCATTTCCTAAACCTAAAAAATTTGTAACTATATTCATTGAAATTTCTTCTTTAGCCTGAAAATTATTTTTTAACTCAGGAAATAAAAAATTAATAGAAGGACTTAGTAACTTATTTAGAATTTTTATTAAGCTAGACTTTTTAGCGATTTCCATTAATCCGTTCCATAAACAAATAGTTCCAAAAAAAGTAATAGTTAAATTAACAGCAGAATTCATTGAATCAAATATACCATTACTACTATTTTCTATATTTCCAGAAATTAAAGCGTATATAATTGAAATTATAATAAAAATAGGCCATATTATATTTAACAAAAAATCACTCTTTCATATAATTGTTATATGAAATATTTTATTCTAATAATTGATTTTTAGTACTAGAGGTTGTTATTATGAACTTTCGACAAAATTCGACTCTTAAAAATGAAAAATTACAAAAAATGTTAATTTTTTAAGGCAAATTTATTGCAATTACATAGCTTTTATGATATTATCTTATTGTAATAAATTTGTCGAAAAATGTTATTTTAAGGAGGTGCTGTATGAAATCTACAGGAATAGTAAGAAGAGTTGATGAATTAGGAAGAGTAGTTATACCAATAGAATTAAGAAATAAATTTGGAATTGCAGAGAAAGATCCAATTGAAATATATGTTGATGGTTCTAACATAATATTAAAAAAATTTGAATCAAATTGTATATTCTGCGGTAATTCAAAAAAATTAGTTGAATATAAAGGAAAATTAGTTTGTGATAAATGTTTAGAAAAAATATCGGAAATAAAAGAAGCTGAATAAATAAAAAATAGTGTAAATTAATTACACTATTTTTTTTGTATAAAACTTTGATAAATTTCATTTTTATTAACATTTCTGTCTTTAGCAATTTGTTTTATAATTTTCTTTTTATCTAATCCTAATTTTTCATAGAAATTATAATGTTCTTCTAAACTCATTTTAGAAAAATCAACATCTTCAGAATTTTCATTTGTATTTAAATCCAAAACAATTACATATTCACCTTTAGGCTCAGGAGATAAATTAATTAGTTCTGAAATTGTTCCATATATTTTTTGTTCATGAATTTTTGTAAGTTCTCTTACTAAGCATCCTTGAACATCTCCAATGTTTTCTAAAATATCTTCTAATGTTTTTAACAATTTGTGTGGAGCCTCATACAAAATAACAGTTTTTTGTTCTTTCATAATTTGCAGCAATTTTTCTTTACGATTTTTTTTGTTTAAGGGCAAAAAGCCATAAAAAGAAAATTCGGTTGTAGAAATTCCAGAAACAATTAAACTATTAACAAAAGCGCATGCACCAGGTATTGGAATAATATCAATATTATTTTTAATTGCTTCTTTAACAATTTCTTCACCTGGATCAGAAATACCAGGTGTACCTGCATCTGTTACTATAGCTATATTTTTTCCAGCTAATACCTTTTCAATTAAACATTCGGATTTTATATCTTCATTATGCCTATGATAGCTAATCATTGGTTTACTAATTTCAAAATGATTTAACAGTTTTAATGTCTGTCTTGTATCTTCAGCTGCAATTAAATCAACGTTTTTTAGTGTATCTATTGCACGAAATGTCATATCACTCAAATTTCCAATAGGTGTAGCCACCAAATAAATTCTACCAGCCATGTATTCCTCCTATATTTTATTATATATTTTTAACAACTCCTCGGTATAAGTTCCATCAGATTTATAAATATATAAGGGTTTATCAATTTTTAAAAATGGTTTTGCATTTTTAGTTGCTTTAATCAAAACTAGATTTGGAGCTTTGCCACAGTTTGGTTGTACTAATTTTAATTCTTTAGGTTCTAATTTATATTTTCTAAAAATAGATAAAATATCAACTAACCTTTCAGGTCTGTGAACCATGTATATATTAGACTGATCTTTTAATAAATAACTAGATATTGAAATGAAATCTTCTAAATCAGCGGTTATTTCATGACGAGAAATAAGTTTTGATTTTAATTCATTAATTCCTCCTGTGCCTTTAGTTTTATAAGGAGGGTTTGTTACAATAGCATCAAAAGAATTGGTTTCGTAAACGTTTTTTAAATTCTTAATATTTTCACAAATAATTTCTAATCTATTTTGCAAATTATTTAATTCAACACTTCTATTAGCCATATTAGCAACATCTTCTTGAATTTCTATTCCTACAATTTTTGAAGCTTTAGTTTTTGCCGAAAGTAATATAGGCAAAATACCAGTACCAGTGCCTAAATCAATAACTTTAGTATTAGGTTTAATATTTTTGGCAAAGTCAGAAAGTAATACACTGTCCATACCAAAGCAAAAGCCATTTTTATTTTGTATTATTTTTAAATTATTTAACTCTAAATCATCAATTCTTTCATTTTCTTTTAATTCCATAAAATACCTCTATATAAATATACCATAAAATCATAGTTTTGAAAACACTTGCTAAAAATAAAAAAATATTGTATGATATAAACGTTATCAAAAATGTGTCTATAGCTCAGTTGGATAGAGCGCTCGCCTCCTAAGCGAGAGGTCGCAGGTTCAATTCCCGCTAGGCACACCATATTTTTAGGAGAAAGCATGTTAGAGAAAGAAAAATTTATGAAAGAAGCTTTAAAACAGGCAAAAAAAGCTTATGAAAAAGGTGAAATACCTGTTGGAGCTATTATTGTAAAAAATAATAAAATAATAGCAAGAGCATATAATGAAAAAGAAGAAAAACTTGATACTACAAAACATGCTGAGATTTTAGCAATTCAAAAAGCAAGTAAAAAGTTAAAAGCGTGGAGGCTATCAGATTGTGAGATGTATGTTACTTTAGAGCCATGCAGTATGTGCGCAGGAGCACTAATACAAGCAAGGTTAAAAAAAGTGTATATTGGAACAATGGATAAAAAAACTGGAGCATGTGGTTCTGTTTTAAATCTATTAAATTACGAATTCAATCACAAAGTTGATGTTGAAACAGGAATATTACAGCAAGAATGTGAAGGAATTTTAAAAGATTTTTTTAAAGAATTAAGAGATAGTAAAAGAAAAAATTAAAATATGGAGCAGTATCGAAGTGGTCATAACGAGGTTGATTCGAAATCAATTAGGCGTGTTAAATCGCCACGTGGGTTCGAATCCCACCTGCTCCGCCATTTAATTTGAAAATCAGCTTATGTCAGTAAATTAACTGATAAAGGAGAAAAATATGTTTACAGAAAGTAGAAAACAAACAATAAAGTTGGTTGTTGCAATTTCAATTATATGTTTAATACTTATAACAGTAGGAATTCTTATGATAAAATATGAGGTTGAAGGTGAAACTAATATGCCATTCAAACTATCAAAAATTATTGTAGTTGGTACTGTTGAGGGTGTAGAAAAAAACGAAAGTAAGAAAAAATGGGATTTTAGTATTTATCAAAATAATGATATTCATTTTTACATTGATCAAAATAAGGAAAATACACAAGATTTATTAATAAAATCAATAAAAGTAGAAAATATTAATGTGATTGAGGAACCACAAAAGGGTACAATTAAGGTATATATGCCTAATAGTGAAGAAGGCAGACTATTTAGTTATGATGAACAGTTTGAGGTAAAAGAAAAATTAGAATACAAAGGAGCTAGTCAAAGTAGTTCAACAAATTTAACAATAGGAAGTAAAGGTGGAACCGCTTTAATATGTATTAGTAATACTGATATTGGAAATTATACATCAGATAAAGATAAACAAATTGAGCATAATGCCAGTTTATTAGAAAAAATAGAAACATCAAAAGAAGAAATAAAATTCATAGTTTCTTTTGACTTTATAATTGAAACTACAAAAGCAAAGTATAAATCAAATATTGAACTTGAACTTCCAACAGGAAATCTTGGAGAAGAAAAGAACTGTTATTTGGAAATAGATGATACAAGTAATATAATATTTAAAAGAGTCAAATAATACTTGATATTTAAACTAAAAAAGTATATAATTCAAATGATATGATTAGAGTAAAGCCTGGTCATTGTATGGAGAATAAACCAATAAAAGCCTATGAACCTTGTCAGATCCGGAAGGAAGCAGCAATAAGTAGATACTTTTGTGTGGAATTATTCTCCATAGAGTGACTAGTGCCCTAAATTTTCATATCATTTATTTATTAGAAATAGTATTATAATATAATATTTTTTTTCGTTCATCCCCAGCTTCGTAAGAAGCTTTAACAACAATTTTTTGCAAACATTGATAATGATTTGAAAAAATTTAGTAACATCTTCTAGCTTGCTGGTCCCCACAGCATTCACTTCAAAAAATATTATATTACTAATAATAAAGGTAAAGAAAAAGGTGATAAAAGTATGGCATATATGGCTTTGTATAGAAAATTTAGACCACTAAAATTTTCGGATATGGTTGGTCAAGAGGCTATAACTAAGACATTAAGAAATCAAATTATGTCTGGTAGAGTGGGTCATGCATATTTATTAAATGGTACAAGAGGTACTGGTAAAACTACTACCGCTAAAATTTTAGCAAGAGCTGTAAACTGCTTAAATCCTCAAGATGGAGAACCATGTAATGAGTGTGAGATTTGCAAAGCTGCATTATCAGGTTCTTTAACAGATATTGTTGAAATGGATGCTGCATCAAACAACAGTGTAGATGACATTAGAGCAATTCGTGATGAGGTTAATTTTTTGCCAACACTTGCAAAATATAGAGTATATATTATAGACGAGGTTCACATGCTTTCAACAGGAGCTTTTAATGCACTTTTAAAAACATTAGAAGAACCACCAGCACATGTTAAATTCATATTAGCAACAACAGAACCTCAAAAGTTACCAGCAACTATACTTTCAAGATGTCAACGTTTTGATTTTAAAAAAATATCAAATGATGACATTAGTAAAAGACTTGAATTTGTATGTAAAGAAAGTAATATAGAAATTACAAAAGAAGCATTAAAAATAATATCTGTTTTGGCAGATGGAGCAATGAGAGATGCTTTAAGTATTCTTGAAAGATGTATTCAAGAAGGAAATGATAAAATTGATGAAAATTTAGTTAAAGATTTAGTTGGAATTCCAAAATTAACATTTATAGCACAAATTATGAAAGCAATAGCTGAATATAAAGTAGAAGACATATTAAAAACAATTGAGGAGATTACTAACCAAGGAAAAGAATTAACAAATTTATTATGGGAAATTATTAAATATGCCAAAGATATGTTAGTATATAAAACTGGTGGAAAGCTTGAAATATATAGCCAAGATGAATTAAAACAAATGGATGAAATTTCAAAACAAATTTCAAAAGAAAGATTACTTCAAATAATTTATGCATTATCAGAACTTGAAAATAATATGAAATGGTCTTCACAAAAAACGGTATTGTTTGAAGTAGAAATGATAAAGCTATGTAGTCCACAAGAAAATACAAACACATCAGGACTTGAAGATATAACAGCCAGATTGAACAATTTAGAAAATAAAATAAATTCAGGTAATATTAAAGTGACAGTTCAACAAAGTACAGAACCAAAAGAAGATAAAAAGTTTGATAAGTCAGTAGGAAAAGTACATATAGAGCAAGTTTCAAATTTAAATATAGAAAAACTACCATTTTGGAATAAAATAATAGAACAATTAAAACAAGACAGAAAAATGCTTTTAGCAAGTAATTTATTAAATACAGTTGCAACGATGTTAAATGATATGACAGTTGGTATAGTATTTCAAAATGGATTAACTCCATTTGTAAAAAGTATTATGGAAAAGCCAGAAAACATACAAGAATTAACGAGGCTTGTTTCAATAGAATGTGGAAAAGAAATGAGAGTTAAGTTATTAGATTGTCAGGATGCTATTTTAGCGCAAAAAGCTAAAGAAAAAAGCTCTGAGGATACAATTAAAGAGGAATTAGATATTCCAGTAAATATTATAGAAGAATAGGAGTGTATATTAAATGTCAAAAAGAGGTTTCCCAGGAGGAATGGGTGGATTTGGTGGAATGAACATCAATCAATTAATGAAAGAAGCAAAAAAAATGCAAGCAGATATGGAAAAATCACAAACAGAACTTGCAAATAAAGAATTTGATGCAAGTGTAGGTGGCGGAGCAGTATATGTAAAAGTATCTGGTAGCAAGGAAATAAAAGAAATTAAAATTCAAAAAGAAGCTGTTGATCCAGAAGATGTAGAAATGTTACAAGATTTAATATTAAGTTGTGTAAATGAAGCATTAAGAAAGGTTGATAGTGCACAAGCTCAAGAGCTTGGAAAATACAATATTCCGGGGTTAATGTAGTATGTCATATTATTCACCATCAATAGAAAAATTAATTGAAGCATTTGAAAAATTGCCTAGCATTGGAAATAAAACAGCAGCAAGGCTTGCATTTCATATATTAGATGCAAGTGAAGAAGAAACAAATGAATTTATAACAGCAATACAAGATGCAAAAAAGAACTTAAAATATTGTTCTCAATGCTTTAATATTACAGATACAGATCCTTGTCCAATATGTGGAAATCAAAACAGAGATCATTCTGTTATATGTGTTGTTGAAGATGTAAGAGATGTTGTTGCAATGGAAAGAACACATGAATTTAAGGGTGTATATCATGTATTACATGGAAGTATTTCTCCAATGAACGGAGTAGGCCCAGATGATATAAAATTAAAAGAATTGCTTTCACGTTTAATGGAAGGAAAAGTTAAAGAAATAATTTTAGCGACAAACCCAAGAGTTGAAGGGGAAGCAACAGCAATGTATATCTCTAAACTTGTGAAACCACTTGGCGTAAAAGTTACAAGAATAGCACACGGAATTCCAGTAGGTGGAGATTTAGAATACACAGATGAAGTTACTTTAAGTAAAGCTTTAGAAGGAAGAAGAGAGTTATAAGAAAAGTGGCTTTGCAACTCGTACAGTCAAAGGAGACTTAATTTTGTTATAAATAAAAAAGATTGAGAATTTATTTTCTCAATCTTTTTTACTTATTTTAATAATGTATCACAAATTTCTTGAGTAGATTTCTTTTTAGCAAGCTTAATCGCATTTTCTTTCATTTTTATTAAAGTATTTTCATCTTTAAATATTGAATCGATTACTTCATCAGGATTATCAGTTGCTTTAAGCCATACACCTGCACCTTTAGATTCTAAAAATTCTGCATTTTCTTCTTCTTGACCAGGTATTGGATTTATTATAATCATTGGCAAATTTGAGGCTAAAGTTTCAGTAGTAGTAAGACCACCAGGTTTACTAACTACTAAACAAGATATATTCATAAGTTCAGGAACTTTATCAGTAAATCCAAGAACTCTCACTCTATTTTCAGCATTATTATTTTTAGATAACTCTTCAAAAGATTCTTTCATTTTTTCATTTTTACCTGCAACAGCAACAATTTGAAAATTAGGAAGCTTTTTTATAAAAGATTCTAACACTTGGACAGTACGATCTTTTCCTAATCCGAATTCTCCGCCACCAAAAAACAATATTACCTTTTTATTAGGATCTAATTTAAACATTTCATATATTTTTGATTTATCAAAGTTCTCAAAAAATCTATCAGACATTGGAATTCCAGTAACATGAATTTTATTTTCATTTATTCCAAGATTAATCATATCTTGTTTCATATTATCATTTGAAACAAAAAAATTATTTGTATATTCGCTTCCGACAAGCCATTGTTTATGAATAGCAAAATCAGTAAGGATTGTAGCAATTTCACAATCTATTTTATATTTACCTTTTAAATAACTTGTCATTTGGCTACTAAAAGGATGTGTTGAAATAATTAAATCAGGATTTATTTCGTTAATTAACTTACATAATTTTTTAGCCATTAACTTGTTGCTATCTTTGCTTATCTCAGAAAGCAGTCCTTTTTCTGAGTCAAAATAAACTTTACCCCATAACTTAGGAGCTTTTTTAGCCATTTCTCTATAAGCACCAGTTGTTACCTTTTCTAAAGGCTTATTTATGTATTTCATACAGTCAACCATTTGAGACTCAACATCTTCATAATTTTCTGTTATATATTTTTGAATAGACTTTGCTGCTGATAAATGCCCACCACCATAAGAAGCATAAAAAATTAATACTTTTTTCATATAAAAAAATTTTCTCCTTTTATTTATTTGAACCAATTGTATCATATATTATATAAAAATACAAAACTTTTTTGTTTGAATTAATTAACATAATGTAATGAAATATGGTCAAAACATTCAGAAAGAGGGTTAGAAGCTATGTTTGGAATATGGTACGACTGGGTTTAAAGAAGAAGTCTTGTTAAACCAAATTTGAAAATGTTAGGAACCTATGAAATTACGCTGAACAATCAAATAGTGAGTATGCGGTTATATAATGAAATGCAAAACAAAAAGCAATTCTATAATAGGAATTGCTCTTTTATTGTATAAAAAAATATATAACTAATTTTTAAAAATAAAAATTGAATAAATTTACAAAAAAATGTGCAAAATACCAATAATAAAAATACAGGAGTTTATTATGAAGAAAAAAATATTTTTTTACGTAGTTTTTGTATTTGTGGTATTTATAACAATAATTTATATTGTAAATTCGTTGCCAAAAGAAGAGGTACAAGCTGCAAGTAGTGGTAGCAATTCAGATATACAACTTCTTGCAAGAGCGATAAATGGTGAAGCAAGAGGAGAACCTTATGAAGGTCAGGTAGCAATTGGTGCAGTTATATTAAATAGAGTTAAAGATTCAAGATTTCCAAATACAATTGCAGGAGTTATTTATCAGTCAGGTGCTTTTACTGCGGTATCTGATGGCCAGATTAATCAAGCTATGGAAGATGAAGCTACAGTAATGAAAGCAGCAAGAGATGCAATGAATGGATGGGATCCAACTGATGGAGCTGTATATTATTTTAATCCTGCTACTGCAACAAATAAGTGGATTTGGTCAAGACCACTTATAAAGACTATTGGAAAACATCGCTTTTGCAAATAAATAAGAAAGGAAGATAAAAAATGAATAAATTAGTGGATTGGAAAAATAGATTAAAAGACAGACACATGCTTAGTGTTGTAGTGGCTTTATTTGTTATAATAATAGCAATGGGAATATGGATTTATAAAAAACAAGTAGATTATAGACAAGCTTCAGAAAATCAATACAATATGGCCTTTTATGAGTTAGTAAATTATGTGCAAGATGTTGAAACATATTTAGCAAAATCATTAATATCAAGTACCTCAGAGCATGGAGCAGAAACATTAACAAATGTGTGGAAAGAAGCGAACTTAGCGCAAGTATATTTGTCAAGATTACCAATTGAATCTGTAGAACTTGAAAAAACAGCAAAATTTTTAAATCAAGTAAGTGATTATAGTTATTCTTTATCAAGAAAAAACATAAAAAATGAAAAATTAACACAAGAGGATTTAGACAATTTAAGAGAATTACATGATTATAGCGTAGAATTAAAAAATACACTAGATCAATTATCAACAGATATAGGTAGCGGAAGAATTAGTTGGGGTGAATTAACTAAAAAAGGTACAGTTGCATTTGCTCAAGAAGTTAGTAATATATCAAAAAGCAGTTTTAGTAATATGGAGCAGAATTTTCATGAATATTCTGGTTTAATATATGATGGTGCATTTTCAGAGCATATAACAAGTAAAGAAAAAAGGGGATTAACAGGTGAAAATATAGATGAACAAAAAGCACAAGAAATTGCGAAAAAGTTTATAGGGGAAGATAAAGTTCAAGAAATTAATTTTACTGGAAAATCTGAAAACACAAATATGCCTACATTTGATTTTAATGCAAAAGTAAATGGAGAATCAGACACGAATATGGTGATTTCAATATCTGAAAAAGGTGGACATGTAGTATTTATGAATTATAACAGAGATGTCCAAGCAGAAAGTGTTACACAAGAAAGAGCAGATGAAATAGGAAAAGAGTTTTTAAAATCACATGGATTTGATGACATGAAAGAAACATACTATTTAAAACAAGATGGAATTGTTACAATTAATTATGCTTATGAACAAGATGGAGTAACTGTATATCCGGATTTAATTAAGTTAAAAGTTGCATTAGATAATGGAGAAATAATGGGAATTGAGACAACAGGATATTTAAATAGCCATGAAAAAAGAAATATTTCAGATATAAAAATCACGATAGAACAAGCCAAGAAAAATTTGAATTCCAAATTAAATATTTTAAGTGAAAATTTAGCAATAATTCCAACAGAGTGGAAAACCGAAGTATTATGTTGGGAATTTAAAGGAAAAGTTGATGATACAGACTTTTTAGTATATATAAATGCTAAAACAGGAGAAGAGCAAGACATTTTAGTAATAACAAATACACCAAATGGAACATTAACACACTAGAATATTGGAAAAAATATTAAAAATAATTTTAAATAAAATGTAAATAATAATAATGTGAAAATAAAAAAGTAATATTGAAAAAATTCATATTAATCAAGTAAGAACAATAAATTTTCACAAAATTAAATCTGTCAGGAGGTAAATTCAGAGTGGCAAACAAAGGACTTATTTCTGATAAATTAAGAGAAGAAATTGCAAAAGAACTTGGTGTTTATGAGCAAGTAAAACAATATGGAGGATGGGGAAATGTACCATCAAAAACTTGTGGTAATATTGTAGCAAAAGCAATAGAAATTGCTAATAGAACAGCTGAGTAATTGAAATTTGCAAAAATCGCTTTAGTTTAAAACTAAGGCGATTTTTTCGTATAAATTTATTGCAAAGGCATATATATTGGAATATAATAATTAAAAATTGTATTAAAGAAAGGTTAATATATGGCTAATCAAATAATAATTAAAGATATAATAGAAAAATGTAATGGAAAATTAATGCAAGGTAATGAAAACTTACCTTTTGATAAATTATGCAAAGATACAAGAACTTTAAACAAAGGTGAAATATATTTAGGAATACAAGGCGAAAATTTTAATGGAAGTACATTATATGAGCAGGCTCTAGAAAAAGGAGCTATAGCTTGTATTTTACAAGATGTAGAAATCTCAGATGAAATATTAAAAAAATATCCAGAATCAACCATTGTTCTAGTAGAAAATACTGTTAAAACATTGCAAAAATTAGCTGAATATAAAAGAAGCATGTGTAATATTCCTGTTGTTGCAATTACAGGAAGCGTAGGAAAAACTAGCACAAAAGATATGATAGCAAGTGTACTTTCACAAAAATACAAAGTTTTAAAAACACAAGGAAATTATAATAATGAAATAGGAATGCCACTTACATTACTTAGTTTAAAAGATGAAGAAGTAATGGTCCTTGAAATGGGAATGAATTCATTTGGAGAGATTAGTTTGCTTTCAAGAATTGCAAAACCAGATGTAGCAGTTATTACTAATATTGGAACAGCACACATAGGGCTTTTAGGCTCAAGAGCAAATATATTAAAAGCAAAATTAGAAATTCTAGAAGGATTAAATAAAAACGGAACAGTAGTCATAAATTATGATAATGATTTATTAAATGAATGGTATGAAAAAGAAAAAAATAACTACAATATTATAACTTATGGAACACAACAAGGAAGTAAAGTACTTGGACAAAATGCTGTATTCCATGAAAATGGAAGTACTTGTGAAGCAGTTATAGACTCAAAAACATATAATGTTCATATTCCAGTTGGAGGAGAACACTTTGTATCAAATAGTTTATGTGCTTTAAGTGTTGCAAAAATATTTGAAATTCCAGTTGAAGAAGCAATAAAAGGAATTGAAAATTTTGAGCTTACTAAAAAAAGAATGGAAATCAAACAAGCAAAATGTGGTGCAATGATTATAAATGATTGCTATAACGCAAATTATGATTCAATGAAAGCCGCACTAGACTACCTAGGAAAATTACCAAATTTGAGAAAAATTGCAGTGCTAGGTGATATGTTGGAATTAGGAGAATATAGCAAAGAACTACATGAAGAAGTTGGAAAAATAGTTGCAGAAAACAAAGTTGATATGCTTATTTGCGTAGGAAAAGAGTCAATAAACATAGCTAAAGAAGCAGAAAAAGGTGGAGTAAAAAACATAGTGCATTGCAATACAAATAAAGAAGCAATTAGTATATTAAAAGAAAAATTAAATAAACAAGATGCTGTATTACTAAAGGCATCAAATAGTTTAAATTTTACAGAAATTTGTGAAGCAATTTGTTAAGGAGAAAATAGCATGAATAAACTAAAGGTTGGAGTGATATTTGGAGGCATGTCAACAGAACATGATGTGTCAATATCATCAGGAACATCTATTATAAAAAATTTATCAAAAGAAAAATATGAAATTTTACCAATATACATTTCGGAAGATGGAAGCTGGTATAAATATACTAAAAATATAGAAGAAATTGAAGCATTACATGTTGGAGATAAAATAACAGAATTAGAAAAAATAGAAAATGAATTTGAATATTTAAAAAGCTTAGATGTAGCATTTCCTGTATTACATGGCTTATATGGAGAAGATGGAACAATTCAAGGACTACTAGAATTATTAAAAGTTAAATATGTTGGTTGCAAAGTACTTGGTTCAAGTATTTGTATGGATAAAGTATATGCTAAAATTATATTTGAAAAAGCTCAAATTCCCCAAGCAAATTATGTATATGTAAAAGCTGATAAAGATCAATATATATATGTTAATGAAAATTTTGAAGAAAAAGAATTAGACTTAAAAAATATTGCAGAAATTACAGAACAAAAATTAGGTTTTCCTGTTTTTGTTAAACCATCAAATTCAGGATCATCTGTTGGAATAAAAAAAGCAAATAACATAGAGGAACTTGAAGATGCAATTAAATATGCAAGTAACTATGATACTAAAATATTAATTGAGGAAGAAATAATAGGTAGAGAGATTGAATGTGCTGTACTTGGAAATACAGATGTAAAAGCAACTTGTGTAGGAGAAATTCTACCAGCAGAAGATTTTTATACATTTGATGCAAAATATAATAATGCACAATCTAGAGTTGTAATTCCAGCAGAAGTTGAACAACAAAAACAAGATGAAATAAAGGAATTAGCAATAAAGGCATTTAAAGCAGTAGATGGAAAAGGATTATCAAGAGTAGACTTTTTTATTAGAAAAAGTGATAATAAAGTATACATAAATGAAATAAATACTTTGCCAGGATTTACTCAAATTAGTATGTATCCAAAATTATGGGAACAATGTGGAATTGAATATTCAAAATTATTAGATGAATTAATAAAATTAGCACAAAATTAAGATAGGAAAAGGACATGCAAAATATAGAAAATATAAAAAATGATTTAAAAAATGCATTATCTGAAAAACGATATTTGCATTCAATTGGAACAATGAAAGCAGCTAAGAAACTTGCTGAATTTTATGGGCTAGATGAAGAAAAGGCAGAAATGGCAGGGCTTATACACGATATAGCAAAAGAAATGCCAGATGAGGAAAAAATAGAATATACAAAGCAACACAATATAGAGGTAGACGAAATTGAAAGAAAAAATATAGGACTTTTACATGCAAAAATAGCAGCTAATATTGCTAAAGAAAAGTATAATTTTGATAAAGAAATACAGCAAGCAATAGAATACCATACAACAGGAAATCCAAATATGAATTTATTTGATAAAATAATTTTTGTTGCAGATAAAATAGAAGAAACAAGATCTTACCCAGATTTAAATGTTGTAAGAGAATTAGCTTATGAAAATATAGATAAATGTGTTGTATATATTATTGAATTTGCTGTGAAAAAAACAAGAGAAAGTGGAGAAGAGCCACATTTTAATAGTATCTTAACTCTAGAAAAATTAAAGCGGAAAATAAAAAGTAAAATCTTCATATAATAATTATAAATAAGGTATTTAAAACATAAAAAAGATATGATATAATAGCACACATAACAAAAGACGGAAAATTTAAAAGCATTCTAGGGGGAAATCTGAATGATTTTCAAAGATTACTATAAAATACTAGGTTTAAAAAACAATAATGTAACTGCAGAAGAAATAAAGCAAGCATACAGAGAACAAGCGAAAAAATATCACCCTGATATTAATACTACAAGTGACTTTGCAGAAGAAAGATTTAAAGATATAAATGAAGCATATAGAGTATTATCAGCAGGTGCAAGCAGAAGAAAATATGACAGAATGTGGAATACTCACGTAGGAAAAAAACAAATAAAACAAGATTATGAGGAAAGCAAAAGAAATAAAGATTCAGTTTTTAGCGATTTCTTTAATATGTTTTTTGGAACAACACAAGGAACACAAGAGACTGAAAGAAAAATGCATAAAAAAGTTCCAGTAAAAGGTGATAACGTAGAAACAGAAATAAATGTAGGAATTGAAGATGCATATTTTGGAACAGAAAAAAAGATATCATTAAGGACAGTTAATCGGAAAAATGAAAACTTTTTCTGTAAAAATACCATCTGGAATTAGGGATGGAGAAAAAGTAAGATTACTAGGGCAAGGAAAACAAGGGCAAAATGGCGGAAAAAATGGAGATATGTTTATAAAGATAAACATACAAAACAATAATAAATTTAGGTTACAAGGATATGATATTGTAACAGATTTATATTTAACACCATGGGAAGCAGCATTAGGAAAAAGAGTTAATATAGATTCAATAGAAGATCCAATTTCAATATATGTACCACCAGGAATACAAAGCGGAGAAAAAGTAAAAATACCACAAAAAGGATATAAAGATGGAAGGGGCAGTAGAGGAGACTTAATAGCAGAAGTAAAAACAGTAGTTCCAAAAAAACTTACAGAAGAAGAAAAGGAACTATTCGAACAACTAAAAAGCATTTCAAAATTTAATCCAAGAACAGCAAAATAAAGAGAAAAAAACTTATTTGCCAAGTGGACGTGTAATACACGTTGCTACAATGTTTGAAATATATTGTTTTATATTAGGCAGTAACAATTGAACTGTTGACATAAACACAGAAATAATGTATAATTATAATTGTAATTATGCAAATGACAAAATACATTTTAATATATGTAGAAATGGGGTGCGAATATCGCATGGAAGAAATAATACAAGGAAAACATTTTAGTATAACAGATCCACCAGAAGTTAATACAGTAATATATCAAGTAAATAAAACACCAAAAGAGGAAATGGAAAATCATTCTCCTAAATTTACTGTTGAAAGACTAGACTTTACAGAAGAATTAATAGGAGAAAAAAAGAAAAAAACGTTTTATGTAAATAAACCTGCACCAGAGGGAGACCATTTAGTGATATTATCTTTTGGCAATGAAAAAGTAGTAGTAAATACGGGGATCTTAGAAGATGCGCAAGTAAAGATTTCTAAAAAACCAATGCCTATAAAATTTACAACACTTTATAATGAAAAAGAAACAGAGTATAAAGAAGTTCAATATACACCAAATTTAAAAAGACCAATTTCAATAATTGACCCAGAAACAACAGAGGAAATAAAGCCAGTTCTATATTTTGATGAGGAAACAAATGAAGTAAAAGGCAAATGCAAGTTAAAACCTTTTAAAAGTTATTTTGCATTTGAAGTTAGAGAGAAGATTAATAGGGAAGGGGAATAATTATGAGCAGAGAATCTACAAATGTAGAAGCTATAACAGTCGTAGGAGGAGAAGTAATTTCAGATCCAGAAAATGAAAAAACAATAATACCACCTACTAAATCAGTAGAAAAAAATAGTCCAGAAGAAGAGGAAGTTTTAACTATAAAATTAGAAGGGAAATGGCCACCAGAAAAATCTAATAATAAAGATGAAATGGACGATGATAGAGATAAATAAAATTTACAAATGAAAAGGTGAGAAAACATGAACTACAAAATAAAAGGTGCTTTAAAGAAAAGTAAAAAAGTATTTATTGTTACTATAATACTATGGTTTCTACTAACCATAGTATTTGTTGCGCCTGTGGCTGTAAGTATAGTAGAATCAACAGGGAGCCGGAGCAACAGGAAATTTTGTTGAAAATATGTTCAAAAATGTAGGAACAATAGGAGAAAATCTATCGAAAATATTTTCATTCAAGTATATAAAAACATTCTGGAAAACAGAGGGATATTTTTCAATAGCAATGTTACTTCTTATGAGTGTTGGAATCGTAAAATCAATGCCTAAAAATGAATATACAGATATTGAGCACGGCTCAAGTGATTGGGCAGCAGGAGAACAATATAGTGTGCTTAGTCCTAAAAAGGGAATTTTACTTGCAGAAAAACATTATTTACCAGTAGATAAAAGAGGAAACGTAAACGTATTAGTTGTTGGACGGTTCTGGTTCTGGTAAATCTGCATCATACGTTATTCCAAATGCGTATCAACTTTTAGGATCATATGTATTTACAGATCCGAAAGGTGAATTATATGATAAAACAGCGGGATATTTAAAAACACAAGGATATGATATAAAAATATTTAATTTAGTAAATCCAAAAAATAGTGATGGATACAATCCATTGATACATATACAAAACGAGATAGATGTTGATATTATTGCAAATACAATAGTTAAAGGACAAAGTGATGTTAAAAATCAATCAGATCCATATTGGGATGATATGGCAGAAATGCTATTAAAAGCATTAATATACTATTTATTAGCAACAAGGCCACCGGAAGAACAAAATTTGGCAAGTTGTGCAGAATTAGTTAGAGCGGCAAATAATAGTGGATCAGGAAATTTACTTACAGAACTTATGAATCAATTACCATATGATCATCCAGCAAGAATGAACTACAAATCTATTGAAATAGCACCAGAAAAAACATATAGTTCTATTCTTTCTTCTTTACAATCAAAACTTGGTAAATTTGATTCAAGAGATATAGCAGACTTAACATCAACAAATACAATAAATTTTGAAGATATAGGTAGAAAGAAAACAGCATTATATGTTATTTCATCAGATACACATGCTGCATATGACTTTTTGCTTACAATATTCTTCTCACAAATGATACAACATTTATATGACTTTGCAGACTTAAATAGTGGAGCACTTCCACAACCTACATATTTTATATTAGACGAGTTTGCAAACATTGGTAGAATACCTGATTTTGATAAAAAGATATCAACTTCAAGAAGTAGAAAAATATCATTTAGTGTTATATTACAAAACTTAGACCAATTAGAAGCTGTATACGATAAGTCTTATGAAACAATTATAGGTAACTGTGATACAACAATATTCTTAGGAAGTAACTCCCAAAAAACTGTTGAATATTTTTCTAAGGAATTAGGAGAAAAAACAATAAACAGAGATAGCTGGTCTGTAAGTAAAGATAAAAACATGTGGAGGCAAGGATATAATAAATCAGATCAAATTATGGCAAGAGCACTTATGACACCAGATGAGTTAAGAAGATTAGATAATGATCTTTGTATTATATTTGAAAAAGGAATAAAACCAATAAAAGCACACAAATATTATTACTTCAAATATGATACTGTTAAATTAGTAAATAGATTTGCATGTAGTCATAATGATATAGATCCAATAAATAGAGGAAAATGGAGAAAATATAATCCATATAATCCTTATGTAGAAGATAATGAAGAACAAAAAGAAGAAACAAAAATAGAGAGTCTAGACGATTTATTTGATGACGTAGAAGAACCAAGTAAACCAGCTCAAGAGGATGCACCAATGCTTCCACAAGAACCTGAAGAAGAAAGCAAAAAAGATGATGATGTATTATCTTATGATGTGCAAAAAGAACTGGAGGCTAAATTTGATGAGTTATTTGGAGCATTAGAAGATGATGATAATTAATTAAAAGGTGAACTGAAAAGTTCACCTAAAATTATGTAAGAGGAGAAAACATGAGAATAGGGATAGATTTAGATGATACAATTACAAAAACAGATGAAATTTTATTTAAATATGCAAAAATTTATAACGAAGAAGAGAAAATTTTATTTAATATAAATAGAGAAGAGTGGAACCTAACTAAAGCTTTTGGGTGGAATGAAGAAAATATAAAAGAGTTTTTTTCAAAATATTTAAAAAGTATTTATGAAGAGGCAGAAATTAAGGAAAATGCAAAAGAAAGAATAAATAAATTAAAAGACGATGGAAACGAAATAATAATTATAACTGCAAGAGACACCAAAAGTCTAAAAGAAGTACATAAGGTTTGTAAAGACTGGTTAATAAACAATAAAATAAATGTAGACAAAATAGTAGTAGATGGAGAAGATAAAGCACAAAAATGTTTAGAAAATAAAATAGACATTTTTATAGATGATAATATTTGTAATTGCGAAAACGTATACAATAATCTAAAAATACCAGTATTATTAATGAATGGCAGATACAATAAAGATTATCAAAACCCGAAAATAAAAAGAGTATATAACTGGAATGAAATATATAACGAAATATGCAAATATAAATAAAAAATCTCTTAATTAAATTAAGAGATTTTTTTGTTTTACATTGGTATTTCTATAAAGAATGATGTTCCTTCACTTGAAGTTTCATATCTTAAATTTCCACTAAAGTGAGCTTTTATATTTGAGTAAGACATAAACAATCCAAGTCCTGTACCATTTTTACCTTTTGTTGTTATCATTTCTTTAAATAATTTTTCTTGAACATTTTGTGGTAATCCACCAGCATAATCTTGAATTTTAAATATTATATTAGAGCCTTCTTTATATACTCTAAAATCAATATCTTTATTAGTTTCTCCTTGAGATTGATATGCTTGTATTGCATTTGAAATTATATTGTTAATAACTTGTACCAAGCTATTAATATTACCTTTTACCTCTGTGCCTACATCAATATCAGCTTGAGATTTTAAATTGATTAAAGCATTTTTTAACTCATGCTTCATTAAAATATCAACATAGTTCATAAGTTCTTTAACTGTAAATGAAGTAGAAGTTTGGTCTGCAAAGTTAACAGCTTGACCTTTTATGGCTGTAATTACATCAGACATATATGATAAATGAGTTCTTATTTTTTCTATCCATACACTCATATCACTTGCTATTTCATGATGGTCTTGAGCATTTACTTCTGGATCCTCAATACTAGAATCATATTCTTTAATTAAGTCAGATAAGCCTTCTGCAGCACCTGCTATAGACATAATAGGAGTCTTTAAGTTATGTGCAATACCACCAATCATTTGCCCAAGAGAAGCTAAACGTTCTTTTTCTATAAGCATGTCTTGATTATCTTTAATTGTTTTCATATCTATAGTATGTTGAGTAATATCTTTAAAAAGTATTAAAGTTCCAAGATATGTATTTTTATTTTTAATACTGTTAATTTCAATATTAAAGTATTTATTTAATTGTGAAAAATATCTTTCTATTCTTATTGTTTTGTCATTTGATTTAGTTTGATTTATAGCTTCTAAAAAAGCTCTATTTTTATCCTGACTGTTAGAAAGTTTTGAAATTAAATTATTTATATTTATATTTCTAACCTCACTAGCTTTTAAAGAAAATAAGTCTAAAAATGTTCTATTAAAATCTGTTATAGTTTGCTCATCGTTAACAATAATATAACCGTCAGACATTCTATCAACAACTCTTTGAAGTGCAATTGGTGCAACTTTTAAAAAGTCGAATTTAAAAAGTGCTATTGCGAAGAAAATAAGTGTTAATGAAAATGAAATAGGAGTAGCATACACAGTCATAGGAATAATTCTCAAAAACCCAACTAAATTAAGAACAATAGGAATCAATGAACCAGAAAGTATAAAAATTGCTTGAGTTGAGAAAAATCCAGAATTCTTAAAAGAATATCTTAAAAGATAATATAGACCTATTATATATAGCAAATATGTATAAAAAGAATTAACATAGAAGTATACACCAGGAATACCATCCCCCATATATGTAGAATATTCTACGAAAAACAAGTGATGAAAATCATTAGTAAACATTAGGATAGTAGAAATAATAGGAATTAATAATAGCAGAAAAATATACAGTGGTTTAATTTTTATTTTAGTTTTTGCAAAGATTATTCCAAGGAACATAAATGCAACAGGAATAAAGCAAGCTCCGAAAGAAGCTAAACCTTCAAAAAATACAGGAGATATATTTGAGTGTTGAAATAGAATCTGCAAAATTAAGCTAGCAGTCCAAATAAACATCAAAACTAAAATTAATGTAAATACAGATTTTAGTTGAGTTTTAGAAGAGTATTTTTTGTTTAGAAGTACTACTAAAGAAACTGTTGCGATACTAGAAAGAATTAGAATTATTAATGATAACAAATTTTGCATTGGTTATTCCCCCTTAAAAAAATTTATATTAATCAAATATTTAAAATAATTTTGTATATATACTTTATTTATTTTTTTCCATCTAAAATTACATTTTGCCAAATAATCAACGGATAAATTTGACTTTACCCTAATATTGCTTGAATATTTTAGCCTTTTGTCTGGAGTTAAGTCATTTACTATTCCGGTTATTTTCGATTTTGAATTAGAAGATGTTACAAGGCTAGAAAATTGTTCATCAGAGCAAGTATCTATTTTTATATTCAACTCATTTAAAATTTTCAAAATTTTACTTATTTTTATATGATTACTGTTATAAACATGAACAACTGAAATTATCTTACTATTATATTGCATAATTTTAACAATTGCTTCACTACATAAATCAACAGGAGTAAATTCTACTTCTTGTTCTAGCAAGGATTTAGGAATTACTTTTAATTCCATAATAGATTTAAATCTATTTACAAATGCGTTGTCTTCTGGGTTGATTTGAAAAATTCCATCGCAGAAGCGACTAGTAATATTACCTAAACGTAATATTTTAGCATCTAGTCCATCAGCAATATTATCTAATATAATTTTTTCTGCCTCAAATTTACTTCTTGTATAAACATTGTCTAAAGATTGATTTATGAATAAATTGTTTTCGGCAAAGTAAATTTTTTCTGATTTATTAATGTCTTTTAAAGGCATTGGACCATCTAAAAACATATTGCCCGAAATACTAAGTGTTGACAAATGTAATAAACGTTTATTATATTTTTTACAATAATTTATAACATTTATAGTAGAGTCTATATTAATATTTTTAAATTTATCAAAATTTCCATAATGTTTTACATTTGCAGCCGCATTAATAACAATAGAAGTATTGTTAGCAATATTTTCAAAGTTGTTTTTGGACATGTCGAAATTTTCTTTTGATATGTTTCCTTTTATAATGAATATTCTCTTATTTATATATGCGTCAAGCGTGTTTCCAAAATAAAAGTGCAAAGTATTAATAAATCTATCTAATGCAGAATTATTATTTTTATCACGCATTACACAATAAATATTACCAGAGTCATTTTTAATAAAACTATTTATTATATGCATTCCAACGAATCCATTGCTTCCGAAAAGTAGTATATTATTATTTTTACTATGAGTTATCTTATAATTAAGGCGTAGCCTATTATTCTTTAATAATCTATTTATCTTTGTATAATCATAGCTTTCAAGAGGAATGGATTCAATAGTTTTTGATTTTTTTTCAGATAATTTTCTAATAGTTTTATATTTAAAAATATCTGCATATGGAATATCAATATTATTATTAAGGGCTTCTACTTTAAATTTTATTGCAGATAAAGAATCGGCACCTAATTCAAATAAATCATTATCTATTCCGACTTTTGTTTTTAGGATATCCTCCCAAATAGAGCAGAATAACTTTTGTGTCTCAGTTTCTGGCTCAATATATGTTGTATTATTATCAATGATTTCACATTTATATTCATCAAGTTTTTTTCTATCTATTTTACCATTAGAGGTAATAGGGATAGAATCAATTTGAAAAATATAATTTGGAACCATATATTTAGGAAGCTTTTCAAGTAGTTGTTTCCTTATTGCTGGAATGTTTAATTCGTCTGTAGCAGTAAAAAATGCCTTTAAATAAGTTTTTGTTTTATCTGCTAGAACAACACAGTTTGTAATATAATCAATAGATAAGAATTGTTTTTCAATTTCAGAAAGCTCAATTCTAAGTCCTCTAAGTTTTATTTGGAAGTCGTTCCTTCCTATATATTCAATTTCTCCTGTTTTATTAAATTTTCCGATATCTCCAGTTCTATACATATTACCATTAAGAAAGGCATTTTTCAAGAAAGCAGCTGAAGTTTTTACAGAATCATTTATATATCCATTAGAAACTCCAACTCCACTTACAAAAATTTCACCAGGAACACCTATAGGACAAGGAATCAAAAACTTGTCTAAAATATATATTTGGACATTAGGATTAGGAGTTCCAATGTTTATATCATCTGAAGCGGTTACTAATTTGTTTGAACAACATGCTGTGATTTCTGTTGGACCATAACCATTGTATATTTTAGCATTGGTACAAGAAGAAATCTTTTTATATAATGAAGGCGATAAAACTTCACCTCCAAGCTGAAATCCTTTCAGAATCTTTAAAGACTTTGCTGTTTCAGAATTCGAAAGTAAAAGCTCTATTTTCGTTGGAGTAGTAATTAAAAAATCGATATTATTGTCTATTATTTTTTTACTTATTTTTGAAGGGTTTTTAAGCTCTTCTTCATTTAGTAAGAACAATGTTCTTCCAAGCAAAATTGAACAAAACAATTCAACTGCAAACATATCAAAAGAAACAGAGGAAAATCCTAACTGATTCTTTAAAACAGAGAAATCCATTAATTTATCAAAAGAGAAAGCTAAATTAATAATTCCAGTATGATGAAGCAAAACTCCTTTTGGCTTTCCAGTCGAACCAGAGGTATAAATAATTGCAAAGCTATCGTTAGGAGAATTAACTATATCTAAATTATCAATAGAATTAGTTAAAGCCATATCACTTGGATTAATTTTGTTTACAAAATTAACTTTATAATCATAATCTAAAATTAACAGTTTAGTATTACAATTATTTAACATATATTCAACTCTATCTGATGGCAAATTATTATCTATTAATAAATATGCACCACCACTTTTTAACACGGCAATAATTGAAATAATCATTTCTAAAGAACGATTCATCATAATTCCAACTATGTCATTTCTAGAAATTCCAGAATTCCTTAAATAATGGGCTAAACTATTTGATTTTTCATTTAATTCTTTATAAGTAAGTTTTTTATCTTCAAAGACAACAGCAATATTGTCAGGTGTTCTTTCTACCTGTTCTTCGAATAATTGTGAAATTGTTTTCTCCTTTGGATAATCCATTTTTGTATTATTAAAGTCATATAAAATTGTATTTCTTTCTTTTTCGGAAAGCATATCAATAGAAGATAATTTTATATCTAAATTATCTAGTACTATATGTAATATGTTTGAATAATGATTTGCAAGATTTTCTATAAAAGATTTTTCAAACAATTTAGTACAATATTCAAAAGATAGTTGCAATTCATTATCAATAGGAATTATTTCTAATGACAAATCAAATTTAGAAATATTTGTGTCAGGAATATAATATCTACTTTTTATATCCTTAAAATTAATTTGCGGAATACCATTATTTTGATATATAAACATAGTGTCAAATAATGGAGTTCTACTAGTATCTCTAGGAATGTTTAGTTTATCAACCAATTCATCAAAAGGATAATCTTGATATTTAAAATCTTTTAGACATATATCTTTAATGCTATTCAAAAATTCTTTAAAAGATAGGGTAAAATCTATCTTAGCCCTTATAGGTAAAGAATTTACGAACATACCAATAATATTATATAATTCAGGAGTATCCCTACCAACAACAGGAGTTCCAACAATAATGTCTTCTTGTGCTGTATATTTAGAAAGTAATATATAATACACAGACAAAAGTAGCATATATGGAGTGATTCCAAGTTTTTTAGATAAGGTATTTATTTTTTTAGTAGTTTCAAAGTCAATTTTAGAGTGTACTTTTGAACCTGTATAAGTTTTTACAGAAGGCCTTGAATAAGTTGTAGGCATGTTTAATACAGGGATATCATCTTTAAACTGATTAACCCAGAAATCTTCAGCTTCTTTAAAACTTCCATTTTTTAGTTTAGTATTTTCATAATTTGCAAAATCTTTATAAGTTATGTTTAATGGAGTTAATTCCTCTTCATTGTATAATTTGCAAAGTTCTTCTACAAATATAGTTAAAGAGGTTCCATCAGAGATAATATGGTGCATATCTATAAAAAGTGCAGAATTACCATCAGAAAGATTAATATATTTTAACCTAAACAATGGAGCTTTTGATAAATCAAATGGCTTAATAAAATTATTAAATTCATCGTTTAGGCTGCTAACATCTATAGCTTTTTCTAATACTTCTAATTTGAAATCTATTTTTTCTACTACAGTTTGAACTATTTCATTATCCTTAACATCAAATTTGGTTCTTAAAGATTCATGTCTATTTATAAGCT
>ENA-OROD01000627-OROD01000627.1-human-gut-metagenome-genome-assembly--contig:-NODE-627-length-33241-cov-3.361538_pt1 | contig 33241 bp, 30 predicted proteins | sample MGYA00242123_ERZ509038 | MGnify/ENA primary metagenome ERZ509038 (study PRJEB26280, sample SAMEA2338719) | human gut metagenome | biome: human gut; feature: human-associated habitat; material: faeces... | reverse complement strand
CTATAGCGATCGTGATTAGCGTGGTGTCTATGGTCGGTTCGCTGGGGGCTACTTTATGCGGCGTTACTTTCCCGGTCGATTCCATGTACGCTCCCGTACATTTCGCCTCGTACCTGTTTCCGGTACGGCATTTCGTGGAGATCAACCAGAACTTATTGTATGGCGATTACGGATTCCCTTATACATGGGTAAACGTAAGTTCGTTGTTTGCGTTTATGTTATTGGCATTGGTGCTGTTGCCACATTTGAAAACCGCTATTTTAAGTCATAAATATGAGAACATCCGATAATATGAAAGGAACCTTGGCGGATATCGCTTCCTTGGTCAAGGACGAGTTTAAGACGATCTCCACGAGCTACGCTATCTTGCTCGTCTTGGTAGGAGGTATATTTCTCTATGGCCTGCTGTATAATTATATGTATGCCCCGGATCTGGTGCGTAACGCCCCGGTGGTAGTCGTCGATGACTCAAAGACCGACTTGAGCCGGGAGTACATCCGTTTACTGAACGCCACTCCGCAAGTCTCGGTAATCGCCGATGGTTTAGATTACGCCGAGGCGCAGGAGTGGATGAAGGAGGGGGATGCCGTAGGTATCTTGTATCTTCCCTCTGATTTCGAGACCCGGGTGGCACGAGGGAATGAATCCCTGTTTATCATGTACCAGACGACAAGCGCCTTCCTATATTATATGGCGATGCAGGAGGCGTCCAGCGGTGCCATGTTGGCGTTGAACGATCGGTATCGTCCGGAGATGTTGGTGTTCTTGCCCCAGCAAGACGCTTCCAAGATCGTTTCGGCGCAACCCATATCAGTGGTCGGGACGGCGTTGTATAATTTTACGGAAGGATATGGAACCTATTTGATCCCGGCGGTATTGATCGTCATTATGTTCCAGACCTTGTTGATGGTGATCGGTATGATAAGCGGGGAAGAGCGGGATTCGGGTACCATCGTTCGTTTCGCCTCCGAGGGATTATCCTTTGGCCGGATCGCTAGGGTGATAATCAGCAAGACCTTTGTGTATTGCGTATTGTATACGATTTTCGCTTTGTTCTTGTTGGGCTTGATACCGCTATTGTTTGGCCTGCCGGATATCGGTAATTATCTGAACACCTTGATCCTGCTGATACCCTTTCTGTTGGCTACCAGCTTCTTTGGGCTGGCCGCCTCTTATTTCTTTACGGACTCGGAGGCTCCGTTATTGATGATCGCCTTCTTCTCGGTAGGCTTGATCTTCCTTTCCGGAGTCTCTTATCCCTTGGAATTGATGCCTTGGTATTGGCAAATGGCCCATTATATCATTCCGGCGGCTCCCGCTACGCTGGCCTATGTACAGCTCAACTCGATGGGAGCGTCGATTGAGCAAGTCGGTGTGGAGTACGTGACGTTGTGGGTACAATGCGTCGTTTATTTCCTCTTGGCTTGCTGGGTGTACCGGCGGAATATCTTAAAGGCGAGCCGTGCCTTGTCGTCATTGTAGCTCCCGTATCCTCACATCGATGCCGCTACCTTTCAAGGCGTCTTTCAACTCGCCGATCTTCGTATCCCCGTAATGGTAAGGGTATAAGATTTTAGGCGAGAACATCTGGGCCGCTTTCGCCGCTTGCGGGACGGTCATGGTATAAGGCTGGTTGACGGGAAGGAAAGCGATGTCGATGTCTTTCAGGTCTTTCATCTCCGGGATGTCTTCCGTATCGCCGGCTATATAGACTCTTAGTCCGTCGAACGTGAGGATATAGCCATTATCCCGGTGGCGGGGATGATATTTATCCCGTCCGGGTGTGGTGTTATAGGCAGGGACGGCCTCTATCTTCATATAGTTGATGGAGGTATCCGTATCGCCGTTTTTTAGGACCTTCCCTTTTCTCAGCTTCTTTTGGCTGTTCTCGTTGGCGATGATTTCCGTACTGTTTTTCTCGACAGCTTGTATCGCTTTCGGGTCCAGATGGTCGCCATGCTCGTGGGTGATCAAGATGATATCGGCTTTCGGGAAAGTCGTATAATCGGCGTATTCGGAGACAGGATCTACCTGTATCGAATGATTGTCGTACGTAAGCATCAAGCTACCGTGCTTGATGAACGTGATGATCAGTTCTTTTCCGCTCTTGGTCTTGAAAGAATCCGAGGCGAAGTTACTAGCGGAGGCTAAGCTCGCCATGAATAAACTACACATAAGCATACATGATTTTAGTCTCATAATCTTGCGGTTTTTTATAAGTGTTTCCGCGAATATACTCATAATAGATTAATTCCCTAATTTGTTCGCCTATCCGGTATAAATATTTACATTTGCGACGTATATTCTGATAACATGAAAACGAAATGAGAAGAATTGTTCTGTTGATTACGATTTGTTGCCAAGTATTTTGGGTGGCGGCGCAAAAGAAAGCGCCCAAATGGATGGATAAGCAACGAAAGGCGGTGGTTACCGTCACTACTTATGGAAAAGATAACCAGAAGAAAGCGTCCGGTACGGGATTTTTCATTACCGAGACCGGTGAGGCGTTGTCCGGCTATTCCTTGTTTAAGGATGCGGCGAGGGCGACCGTGACCGACGCCGACGGAAAAGAATATCCGGTAAGCCGCATCTTGGGGGCTGATGAATTATATGACGTGATCAAGTTCAAGGTAGAGGTTCCGAAGAAAGCTGTGTTCTTGCCGATCGCCCGTGAGCCGATCTCGCAAGGAGTTATCGCTTATCTGATGCCTTACTCGACCGGTAAGATCACGAAGTTCGGGGAAGGACCGGTCTCGGAGGTCAGTAAGTTGAAGGAGCCGTTCAGCTATTATAAATTGTCGATGGCGCTGGAGAGCGGGCAGGTAAACGCTCCTGTATTGACGGCGGACGGCGAGGTGTTCGGCTTGGCGCAGGAAGATGCGTCGGGGAAGAAGGAAGATTCCTACGCGGTCTCGGCGGGATACGCGAATAGCTTGACGATTCAGTCGGCGGCCTTTAATTCCACCTATAGCCGGATTGGTATCCGGAAGGCGTGGCCGTCGGACGCGAGCCAAGCGCAGGTCTCCTTATACCTGATGGCAAGCTCGCAAGACCCGAAGACGTATCTGGCTACCTTGAATGATTTCATCGCCACTTTCCCGGATTCTCCCGACGGGTATTTGAACCGTGCCAATCATTACGCTTACCACCGTGCGGATCTGGCTCCTACGGAGGCCGAGCAGGGGGCTTATCTGGATAAGGCGTTGGAAGATATAAACACGGCTTCCCGCTTCAGCGAGCGGAAAGGGGATATCTGGTTCAACCGAGCCAAGCTGATCTACGGCGTGGCCGTCGCGGATACGACCTTGAATAAGGAGCAGTGGACTGTCGATGCCGCTACCGAGGCGATACAAAAAGCGATCGGGGAGGAGGACTTGCCGGTCTATCGCCAATTGGAAGGGGACATCCATTTTTATAAAGGAGATTTCGAGCAGGCGTTCGCTGATTATATGAAGGTGAACGATAGCGATATGGCATCTTCTACCTCTTGGTATTGGGCGGCGAAGGCGAAGGCGAATATCCGGGGCGCTAACTTCGGGGATATCATCGCCTTGCTGGATAGCGCCATCGCCAAATGCGGGAACCCGCCAACGAACGAGGCCGCTCCCTATATCTTGGAACGGGTGGATCTCCGCTTGAAACTGATGCAATACAAGGAGGCCGTGGACGATTATGATTTATACTACGATCTCTTGAAAGGACAGGTTGGCGACCGCTTCTTCTATTACCGCGAGCAAGCGAAGTTCCGCATGAGCGATTTCCCCGGAGCCTTGGCCGATATCCAATCCGCGATCCGCTTGAATCCGGGCGACCCGACTTATCCGGCGGAGGAAGCGTCCGTATATATCCGTATGGAAAACTATGATCAGGCGTTGAGGAGCTTGGAGAATGCCTTGCGGATCGCTCCGGATTTCGCCTCTTGTTACCGCTTGCGAGGCATCTGCTACGTCCGTCAGGGTAAGAAGGCGGAAGCGTGCGAGGCTTTCAACAAGGCGAAGGAGTTGGGTGATCCTGTCGTGGACAAATTAATAAAGGAACATTGTAAGTGACGAGATATCCGGGCAGGTACGCACGTCCGTATCTACCCAGCTGCACGTCCGTATCTGTCCGGTTGCACGTCCGTATCTACCCCGCTGCAGATACGTATCTGTGCGGTTGCAGGTACGTATCTGCCCGGATGTAAGGCACCGCTTATCTCCCTATGAACTTCTTGAACGCCTCTACCTTGTCGTTCAATATCAATTCCTCCGGAAATCGTGTCTCTTGCAATAACTCGTAGATATGATCGTACTGGGCTATATCGAAAGATATATGCGCGTCGCTACCTAAAATCACAGGAACCTCGTATTTCTTGCATAGGCGCAAGATCGTGAGGTTATTATCCCGGGCGGTGAGTTTCTTGCGGACCGGGTTGAGAGAGCTGTTGTTGATCTCCAGCAACGTGTGATGCTCTTTGGACGCTAATACGATAGGCTCGAAATCCACCTCGGCCGTACCGTCTCCCGGGTGACTGATGATGTGGACATGCGGGTTGCGGATCGCCCCGATCATCGCCTCCGTGTTCTGCTCGACCGTTCCCGGTTTGTAGCAAAGCGAGTGGATGCCCGCTATCCGGATATCCAGCATAGGGAAGTACTCCTCGCCCAGATCGATCGTACCCTTATAATCGATGATGTTCAATTCCGCCCCGAGCAATAACTCGACACCGTATATCCGGCGGGGAACCACGTGCAGGTTGCGGAAGTAAATCGGGGAGCACGTCCCCGGTATGCCGGGGGCATGCTCTGTTATACCTAGTAACTTCAATCCTTTCTCGGAGGCGGCCGCTGCCATTTCTTGCAGGGTGCTAAAGGCATGCCCACTGGCTACCGTATGGGTATGCACGTCAAGTAACGTCTTCATAAATTCGTCTTTAACCTACCCGCGAAGGTAGTTATTATTTGGTGGATACCCAATTCCCGGATAAAATAAGCGTCGTGCGAGATCAGCAAGATCGTGCCCCTGTACGCACGGATCATGGAGGTGATAATCTCGATGCTTTGGATGTCGAGATTATTGGTCGGCTCATCTAGGATAAACAGGTCCGGAGTCTGGTTACTGATCATCAAGCAACAGAATGCCAACCTCATTTTCTCGCCTCCGCTCAGCTTCCCGCAGCTCTTCTTCCACGTGTCGTGCGGGAAGAGGAAACGGTTTAGCAATGTCTTGATCTCGTGCTCTTGGAAATGACGCTCGTTGAAGGCTTGCGCTTGCTCGTACACCGTCCGGTCGTTCTGGACGATCGAGTATTCTTGGTCGATATAGATAGAGGAGAAATCCGCACGGATCAAGGAACCGCTACGAGGCGGTAACTGGCCGGTAATCAACTTCAGCAAAGTCGTCTTGCCTGAACCGTTATCGCCTTGTATCAGCCACCGTTCCCCACTCTTGATCTGGAAGCTCATCGGGGAGGGCCATAGATCGCCGGCCTCGGCGTAACCGAAATTGATCTCCTTGGCGGTAACCAATATCTTGCCTTCGTGTAAGCCGGATGCGCTGAAATCCAGCCGGCATTCAATCCGGTTTTCCGAAGGAATCGCAGCCGTAATCAGATTAATCGGCGGATTGACCAACGCAGTCCGACTGTAAACGGCAATGTTTTTTCCAGCTGAATCGAACGCGCGGAAAGTGATTTCGGCTTTGCCTTCGGGAAGCGTTGCCTGCGCTTTCTTGCCACGGATGCCGCTCATGGTGACATATTCCGTTTCGGTCCGGATTCCCGGTGCAGTCTGCACATCAACGTTCAGCTGTCCGGCGCGGAGATCGCCGAGCGATATCAGATCCACCCGGTCTGCGGAAGAACCAAGAACCAGAGTTCCAAAAAAGCGTTTGTCGGAAAAGCCGGAACGTTCAGACAGCGGACTCCAAGTGAAGTGCCGGGGGCCGGATGACAGATCCGTCACGCCGAAATTAACCGGAAAACTTTGTCCGCCGCCCAGCCGGTTCAGAGGAATTTCCAGGTGCGCGGTCCAATTTTTTCCCTGACGCACCGCCGAGACTTTGGCTTGGGAATCCCATTTGGGATCGCCTTCCATGGAATCATATAAAGCTCCCGCAGGATTAACAATGAACTGCCGGGCTTTGCCGTCGCCGCCAATCAGATGAAACTCGACGCCGTCATTTTGCCAGAGTTCGCCGTCGCGAGTGTGAATGTCATACTTCGCTCCGGCATTGCCGACGGTGAAATCCAGAAAAAGCGCATCTTTGCTGTGCGAGATCCGGACATGCGAATCACAGTTCCCCTCAGCGGATTCACCTGCCAACGGCACGGAAACGGGAACCGTTCCCGGTGAAGTCACCAGCAGCTTGACGTGCGCTTTTTTGGGGGGAATGACTTTCTCATACGCATTCAGAATCTCCGCGGGAGAAAGTATCCGGTTATAAATTTTCAGATCATCATAAGCCGTACACCATTCCGGATTGACTCTCCAGCTTTGAAAATAATTGAGCCGGAGAGTCGCCCAGCGAATTGAGGCGGGAAATGCCGGATCTTCCTTGAAGATGACCTCTCCCCGGGTTCCGGACGCAGGCGGCACGCCATCAACGTAAAGTTTCATGCTTCTGGAATTCCAGACAAAATCCACTTTATGCCATTCACCCGGCAACCATTGGGTCCGAATACGCGCAGTATATTGTTTCCCGTTGTTCATAAGTGTGACATTCAGGAGGTTTGCCGCATTGATTTTATAGATAATCAGGCGGTAAGCGAGGTCGCCGCTGCGGACCTCAAAAAAAGTCTGGAAATACTGATTGTCGCTCATTTTCCAGTTCACCGGTTTCACCCAGAAGGAAATCGTGCCGCATTGCGGATTGAAATTGTCCTGGTGCGTATATCCGATAAACTCTTTGTTGTTGAGCATCACGGCATTCAACTTGTTTGCCGGATCTTTGTACATACGCATCTGGAGTTCCTGCGGAATGCCGCTGGTCACCGTTTGGGAACTGGCGGCATAGTCCGGAGCTGTGGAGAATTTGTCAAAGCTGCTGTGGAGCAACAGTCCGGACTCCACCTGCTGTCCTAAAAGACTCATTGCAGCGAAAAGCCCTGTGATAAGAAAGATTTTTTTCATATCCTCACCTTATTTTAATGTTGAAAGCCAACTTCCAAACTTAAAAAAAACTGGCTCTTTGTTAATGTTTTCTTGTTACCATGTCCCCAATTTTTATGCCGGCACCTTATGTGCAGAACTTATTTACGGTCAGCACAGTCTGGTTCCGGGAGACGTTATTCAAAAAGCCAAGGAATAGTACTGCCGCCCCTGGTCGGATGCACGCATTGCTGCCATGCAATGTCGGGAATGACTTTCCGTGACAGTGCTGTTACATGTCCATCTGCCATCAAAGTGTTGGCATTGCGGGCATGACGGTAAGCAACCGATCCGTCTCCGCCCGATTCCTTCAGCTTGACATACCATGTATTGGGAACTGACCAATGAGTTGTCGGCAGATAATGATCCATAACCAGCATATTCGAACTGGGTTTTCGTACCAGGTTCTGCGGAATTCCCTTGTAGTACCCCGAATTCGTAATTCCCCATAAAATTGCGCTATTATAGAGATAATTGGTATAAGCATGCCCCGCGCCACTGTTGTAATGTATTACCGTTTTATCTTCTTCCGGACACATGAAAAGACGAAACTTCTTCATTCGAGGAAGAAATGCGGCATTGTTAATATCGGACCCCGGCGCATTAGCCCGCATAGCCTCCAGGTTTTTGAAGACGCCGCATTCAACCGAAAGATAGGAAACCACGGCATAGTAAATCCTTCTGTCATATGTCACCGAATAAGGCGGGTATTGTTCCCGATTGTCATTGACATACATGGAAAAACCATATCCCTGCTGTTTCAAATTGGATGCACAGGATATACTTCTTGCCTTTGCCCGTGCCGAATTCAATGCGGGAAGCAGCATCGCCGCCAGAATGGCGATGATCGCTATAACAATCAGCAATTCAATAAGTGTAAAATACACATTTCTCCATGAAAAAAAGTTCCGAGGGGAAGTCTTCATTTTCTTTTTCTCCTTTTTTTGGTTGGTATGTTTATCCATGATATTCCGCAGTTGTCTGCCGCATGACATAATTAGTCATCAAAGTTTTTGATGGAACATCCCCGCCGGATTTCATCCGTTTGAACAGCAGACCGACCGCCGCTTTTCCCAGTTCGAAATAAGGAACATGCACCGTGGAAAGCGGAATCTCGCAGGTTGATGCCGCACTGATATCGTCAAAACCGACAATGGAAATTTCCTCTGGCACTTTTACTTTAAGCTCCTGTAACGTCTGCATGGCACCAATCGCCAATTTGTCCGTGCCGCAGAAAACAGCGCTCGGCGGAGATGGCAAGGCAAGCAATTGCCGGATCAGCAATGCGCCTACTTCCACACTGACGGCATTACGGTCGAAAAGGGTCAATTCCGGATAAAACGGCAATCCATATGTTTCCAATGCAATCCGGTAGGCTGCATAACGGTTCCGCAATTCCCGACGTCCCAGAAAAGCGATCCGGGTATGTCCGTGACGAATCAAATGTTCCATCGCCTCATAAACACCGATCAGATAATTCGGACGGACACAGTTGAATTCCTTTCCCACATTCGGCGGCAAAACGATTTCAATGGATCTTGCCGGTTTACTGAAAGCATATTTTTCCTCATAATACGCTATATGCTGAGGCAACAGAACAGCCAGAAGCTCCGAATCTTTTTCTGCTTCCGCCACAATCTCATCCATATCAACTATTTTCACCGCGCCAGGATAAGAATTGATGACACCACGCCGGATCTCCTCCACCACAAACCACGAGGGACCATTGCGGGTTTCATCTGATTCTTCATGTGTAGCCCGGTTAATGAACAGTGGACGTGTCATGACACAACCGGTCATGCCAGGCATTTCCGGAGATTCCAAGACGAACGTGCCCAGTTTGCGTTTCCGCTTGAAATATCCCTTTTTGGTCATTTCATTCAAAGCGCGTGCAACCGTGATTCCGCTGACACTATATTTTTCCATGATCTCGCGCTCCGTATAAAAACGATCCCCGGTCCGGAATTTCCCGCTGGACAGTTCCGCCTTCAACAAATCCTGAAGTTTTTCATATTTCGTTTCGTCTGGCACAACCAAATACCTCTATATTACATCTTGTTCTGCATTTATATTATACTTATATTTTTTATTTTGTCAAGATGTATATTCAATAAAAAGAGATTTTTTTCGGATTCAGAGACTATTAATGCAACAGACAAAAGGCATTGAAGCAGAAAAGAATACTACGTTTTCAAACTGTTGTCATACTTAAAACAAGAATTCTTCCTTTTCTGGAAACTCCTTTATCACCTTATATCATACAAATTTTATCTTTCTGTTTTAATATAAATGACTATTCCTATTTTCAATAGAACCAGAAATAAAAAAAACTTGACTGATACACTTTTTGTGATATAGTTTAAAAAAAAGCGGGGAACGGAACAAGTTCCCCGCAGTCATTTCCCAACACTTAATTCTCGCCGTTTTTACCATAGGCGTTCAGGTTGGAAAGCATCTCCTGAACCGCATGTTTGAGCCCGGTGAAGATTGCGCGGCAGATGATGCTGTAACCGATATTCAGTTCATGAAGATACGGGACTTTCAGCATCAACTGAATATTCTCATAATCAATGCCGTGTCCGGCGTTAACCGTCAATCCGAGGCTGTGAGCGAACTCCGCACCTTTGATCAGACGCTCCAGCTCCTTTTTCTGCGCCTCGCCGACCGCATTGGCAAAGGCTCCGGTATGCAGTTCGATACAGTCCGCGCCGGATGCTTTCGCCGCTTCGATCTGCGCCTCGACGGGATCAATGAAGATACTGACCGTAATCCCCGCGTCTTTCAATGTTTTGACCGCACCGGTGAGTTTCGGGAGGGAACCGGCGGCATCAAGCCCGCCCTCGGTGGTAAGTTCCTGACGCTTTTCAGGGACAAGGCAACAGTTCGCGGGACGGAGCCTTGAGGCTATCGCAACCATCTCGTCCGTGACTGCCATCTCCATATTCAGACGTTTGACCGTGCGGACCAGGTTCTCCATATCCGCATCCTGTATGTGGCGGCGGTCCTCCCGGAGATGCGCGGTAATGCCGTCCGCTCCAGCCTGTTCGCATACCTTCGCCGCATATTCCGGACTCGGAAATTTACCCAGGCGCGCCTGCCTTAACGTTGCAACGTGGTCGATATTGACCCCGAGTTTCAGTGTTCTTTTCATGATGTGTCACTCCTGTTTGTGTTTCAGTTCTTCCACCAGTTTGGAATAGGATTCCGCTTCCAGCGGCGAGAGCCGGTATTCCTGTGAAAACGGACATACGAAATAAGGTCCGTAAAACGCATTCAATGCAAAATATTTGAGCCACGGGACAAGGTGTGCGCGAAGCAGACGGTTTCCGCCGTCCGCATCATAGCAGAAAATCACGGAACGGGTTTCAAAACGCAGATTCCCCGCAATCTCCCGCGGGTCGGAATTCTTTTTCAGTTCGTGCGGATAAATGTCCAGACGCACCTTGACGGACGGAATCATCGTCTCACGCAGAAAAGATGCCAGCTCCGCCGCGGAACATCCCCCCAGGACGGGAAGCCGGAACGGGAGGAGCAGTGTCTGCCCGTTTTCCAGCAGAAACGGATAAAGTCTTCGCAGGATCCGCCGGAGTGCCTCTTTCTGCACCGGATCGGCAATCGCACTGCCGGCAGACAGATCCAGGGCGACAGTATGCAGGCGATACTGCGCGGCAATCATTTTCAGAAGTCTCGCCGACTCCGCAACGAAGTCATCCTGAATTTTTACCGGCGCGGATATGATGTTGCGCGAAAGCGACTTATCCATCAGGTTTCCGCCGTGAACCACAGGAAAACGTTCCAGAAGCGCCTCCCGCCGGAACACCGACATCGCGTCAAGTTGTTCATGCTGAATTTCAAGCGCCTCGAAACTCTTGAATTCCGCCGCATCCGGAAGCCGTGATACCGGCAGATTCGTTTTCGCAACGGCAAATCCGAAGACCGTTTTCGCGTAATACCTGCGCATGTCAATGATGTTCCTGAGCTCGCTCATTCCAGAAATCCGGCCTCGTAAAGTGTATTCATGGAAACATTGCTTTCCCGCCGCCCGTTCATCCGCCGGAGCATGTTCAGGACATATTTGCCGAGCATATCGGTTTCCAGATTCAGGACGCCGCCTTTCCCGCATTGCGAGAGATTCGTCTCACGCCATGTCGTCGGAATGATGCAGACCGTAAACCAGTCCTCGCCGAGCGCCGCCACCGTCAGGGAAATTCCGTCGATGGCGATGCTTCCCTTCGGCACCATCTGTTCGCGCACCTCCGGGGAAACGGCGACTTTCAGCTCCGTATCGTCGCCGTTTTTGCCGAGGGACAGAACCGTCCCCGTTCCATCGACATGCCCGCTCACAATATGCCCGCCGAGACGGTCCCCGACAGCCAGCGCACGTTCCAGGTTCACAAGATCCCCGGCATTCAGATTCCCCAGATTCGTCCGGCGGAAACTCTCCTCCATGACGTGAAATTCCAGCAGATTGCCGCCGAGGTCTTTTTCCAGAGTCAGGCAGACCCCGTTGACCGCAATGCTTTCCCCCATCTGAAGATCCGGGAAAGCACGCGCCGTCCGGACCCGGAGTTTTCCCGCCCTGCCGGAAAGATTTCTGGAATGGAACACTCCCGTCGATTGTATCAAACCTGTAAACATTGACTCATTTACCTCATTTCTTCAAATAGCCGCTGATGATGAAATCGTCGCCGAGCCTGCGGGAACTGACCCGCTCCAGTTCCAGCGACTCGGAAACCGAAGCCGGATTTTCGCCTCCGACGGATGGACGGCTTCCGCGTCCCCCGAGAATTTTCGGCGCGATATGAAACTCGGCCTTGTCCACAATCCCCGCCCGGAGCGCCGAGGCGGCAAGCTCTCCCCCGCCCTCGATCAGAAGCGATGTGATGTTTTCCGCACCCAGCTTCTCCAGAAACGCCTCCCACTTTTCCCGCGTGTCCAGGGAAACGAACTCCCAACCGTCCGGATACGGCAGAAACTTTTCCGGAGTATGCGTCACAATGATCCTGCGCGGTATTTTCAATACTTTGCCGTCTCTGCCGCGCACCGTAAAACGGGGCGCATCCTTCCGGTAGGTTTCCGCGCCAGCCATCACGGCATCCGCCCAGCGGCGAAGCTTCTGGACATGCTTCCGGGCGGCTTCCCCGGTAATCCACTGCGAAGAACCGTTTTCCGTGGCACTCCTGCCGTCCAGAGTTTCCGCAAGTTTCAACAGGACAAACGGCTTTTTTGCAGTGATCCACCGGAAAAAAGCCTCGTTGATCTTCCGACATTCCGCCTCGCAGACGGGTCCCGCAACCTCAATATGATGTTCCTGAAAAATCGGGATGCAGCGTCCCGCGTGTTTCGGATTCGGGTCAAGGCATCCGATCACGACTCTGCCGATCCCCGCCTTGATGATCGCATCCGTGCACGGCGGCGTACGTCCCCAGGACGAACAGGGTTCCAGAGTGACATAAATCGTTGCGCCTTTCAGGTTTCCGCCTGCCGCGCCGCGGATCGCGTTGACTTCCGCATGTCCTTCCCCGGCGCGCACATGCCAGCCCTGTCCGAGAATTCTGCCGTTCTTCACTATGACGGCTCCGACCATGGGGTTCGGGCTCGTCGTCCCGAGTCCCTTTTCCGCCAGACGGAGCGCTTTTTTCATCCATTTGACATCATCATTCATTTCAACACTTATTTCTTTCTCGGCTCCAAAGTGTACATGGCCTGCGTCATTGCCCAGGCTTTATCCATTTTCATCTTCTGGAACTCGTATTTTGCACCCCATGTATCGGAAAACACAATCATGGAATCGTTATCGTTATACCCGATAATCATGCGCATGTGCCCGGGAACACACCAGATGACGGGAATTCCTTTATCAATGAAATCATGAACCCGTTTCTTGAATTTCTTGAATTCCCTTTTGTCATCCATTCTGGCTTTTTCAAAGAGATCCGGCTTGCAGTTCCGCAATGTTTCCCCCACAAAAACGGTATCGCCGCGTGTTACAATTTTTACGGTCGGAGCTTTGTTTTTTCTGGCAATCCCGTTGTAGCGGTCCATGAAACTCCGGAAATCCCGTATATCGTCCAGGAAGGAATAATGGCTGTTCAGACGACATCCGAGGCGGTTGCTGATGCGTTTCAGCGAGTTGTACATCTCCTCCGCATTGGTGCCGCGGTTGCTGGTCCCTGCAATTTGCGCAATGGTGTGCTGAGTGATGTCATCCGATCCATAGTATTTCATAATCCGTTCGACGACAGCGGGAACGCAATATCCCTTTGCCCCCTGATCCACCATCGGAATGCCATCAATATACACATCGTTTGCAGGTGTCTTTTTCACGTTGGCGGAAAGCTGGGAAGCGCTTTTTTCCACTTTGCCGACCACCGTGTTATTTTCTCCTGCCCCCTGGCTCCGCTCAATGGTGACGAGAATATATTCGGCAAGGAAAAAGTCTTTGTCGCTCGAACTCCAGCGCAACTGATAACTGAGAACCGGCGTATTCCAGACGCGCATCTTCACTTTTGCCCTGGAACCGAGGCGCCTCTGATTTTCCTGCGACCTGACTCCGGTTTTCTCAGACAGCTTCTTCGCAAGCGCTTCGATTTTCAGCTCAAAATCCTTTTCATCGGTAATCGGTTCCGAATCGCCCTTATTGTAAACGGAAATATAGACACGGTTGAGTTTGCCGTCCTTGAAGCGGACAATCGCCTCCGGCACAACTTCGGAAAAGAAAGTGATATTCTTGCGCCTGAGCGCCTGATAACGTGCGGCGTCGCGCTTGTAAGACAGCCATTTGAAACAGGAACCGGCTTTCAGGATGGAGTTATTCTGGAGATTGGCGGGAGTCAGCTTTTCAAAAAGCGTTCCCTCTTTGTCGAAACTGTCCGCCAAGTCAAATGGCGCCGCCTGAAGCATGACAGATGCCGAAAAGAACACGGCCGTCAGTAAGATTCGCACTTTCATCCCGCCTCCTATTCCCGCAGAGAGCCGCAGCCCGTCTGCATTTATTTCCTGCAACAAACCGGAAACAATCCGTCAATCCTTTTTGTCTCCGAAGAAAATCGCCTCCGCATAATGTTCGGGAGAAAACTCCTGAAGATCATCCGGTGCCTCGCCGAGCCCGACAAACAGAATCGGCAGTTTGAACTCATCCTGAATCGCCGCCGCGGCACCGCCTTTTCCCGTTCCGTCCAGTTTGGTCAGGACAAGCGCACTTGCGCCGGAAAGAGCGGCAAATTCACGCGCCTGTGCAATCGCGTTGGTACCGATGCTGGAATCAATGGTCAGCAAGGTCTCATGCGGGGCATCCGGTTTGAGCTTTTTGATGATCCGCAGCATTTTCGCCAGTTCCTCCATGAGCGCTTTCTGGTTGTGCTGACGCCCCGCGGTGTCAATGATCAGGTAATCCGAACCGCGCGCAATCGCCGAGGAAACCGCGTCATAGGCAACTGCCGCGGCATCTGCCCCCTGCCTGGAAGCCACGACCTGAGAATTGGTGCGTTCCCCCCAGAGTTTGAGCTGTTCGACTGCCGCCGCACGGAACGTGTCGCAGGCGGCAAGCGTAACTTTTCTGCCCTGGTTCGTCAACAGATAAGCGAGCTTTCCGGCAGTCGTAGTCTTTCCGCTGCCGTTCACGCCGACCATCAGGATCACGGTAAGAGAGCCGTCCGGCGCCGTTCTGAGCTTGCGTGTACCCGGCGTCAGCATCGCGATCATGTCCTCCTTTGCGACATTCAGAATGTCGTCGGAGCCGTTCAGGATGCCGCGCTGATAGCGGTCCCTGATATCCGCCATGATCTTTTTCGTGGCACTCACGCCGAAATCTGCCGAGATGAGTTCATTTTCAAGTTTTCTGAATGTTTCGTCATCCCATTTTTTGACCTCGGTGAAAATACCGCTGACGGAACGGGAGAGAGCCGTTGCCGTCTTTTGAAGTCCTCGCTTAAATGTATCGAATATCGACATCAGTCATTTTCTCCGTTGGTTTTCTGTCCGGGAGGATTCTTCGCTCCGGCAGGGAGCGAGTCTTTGACGCCGTTCAGGATGCCGTTGATGAAGATGCCGGATTTCTCGGAACTGAAGTCCTTAGAAATCTCAATCGCCTCATCAATACTGACCAGCGCCGGAATATCCGGGCAGAACTCCAGTTCGAAAATCGCGACGCGCATGATGTTGCGGTCTACGACAGGCATCCGGTCGATATCCCATTTTTTCGAGAAGGATTCAATGGTCCTGTCAATTTCCTGTTCGTGCTCATACACCCCGGCAATGATTTTTTCCGCGTAATTGCGTGCCTTGCGGAAGATACGGTTCGAAGGAAATTCGCCGGACTCCTCCGCCTGGGTCCAGAAATTTTCCAGTGATTCGGAAAGATTGTCGTTTCCGGCGAGATCGCACTGAAAAAGATATTGCATCGCAAGCTCGCGCCCCATTCGCTTGAAATGGAGCATCGGCGCAATATGCTCATTTTTTCTTTGAAGTTTTTCCGCCGGATTGTTTTCTGACTCATTCATGATGGCAGACTCAAGCTTTCTGAGGAATTGTCTTTACCAGATTCGCCATCTCGATCGCGGTATGAGCCGCATCCGCACCGCGGTTGCCCGCCTTTGTGCCGCTGCGCTCAATCGCCTGCTCGATATTCTCGGTGGTAACGACTCCGTAAATCGCCGGAGTGCCCTTTTCGATTGCGAGCTGCCCGAGCGCCTTGGAGACTTGTCCGTTGATGTAGTCCGCATGTGCAGTGGACCCCTGAATCACGCAGCCGAGGCTGATGATCGCATCATATTTTCCGATGTCCATCAGCTTGGAAACCATGAACGGGATCTCGAACGCACCCGGAACCCATACAATGTCGACATTCTCCTTGTCGCCGCCGTGACGCACGATCGTGTCCAGCGCCCCCCCGAGAAGCTTGCTGACAAAGAACTCATTGAACCGTGAACACACGATTGCGAATTTCAGCCCTTCGGCTTTCAACATTCCTTCATAAACTGCCATTTTCACATCCATCCCATGTTGATTGGAGTTTCAAGTCTCAAGTTTCAAAATCCGGAGATTCATGAAACAGAACTTAATCCTGCCATAGCTTATTTTAAATCCGTGTAATATACTTTGTTTTCCCGAGTGTTTCAACTTAAAATGAAAACAGTGGAAACAAGAAAAAGGAAAAAGATGGAAAGAACCTGAGAAAAAACGGCGTCTGCGAAGCTCTTTCCACCCGTCAGGTCATTCAGACTGCCCGATGCCGTCAAGCAGATGCCCCATTTTCATTTTTTTGGTCTCAAGGTAATGCCTGTCGTGCTCCTGAGGCGGAATAACGATCGGGACACGCTCAACGATCTTCAGACCGTAACCGTCGATGCCCACGATCTTCTGCGGATTATTGGTCAGCAGGCGCACGCCCTTGATGCCGAGGTCAAGCAGAATCTGCGCCCCGACTCCGTATTCGCGCAGAGCGGCGGGGAAACCGAGACGTTCATTCGCCTCCACCGTATCGCATCCCTGCTCCTGAAGCTTGTAGGCATGAAGTTTGTTCTCAAGCCCGATACCGCGTCCTTCCTGCCGCATATAAACCAGCACGCCGCAGCCTTCCTTCGCAATCATCTTCATGGCGGTGTGAAGCTGGTCGCCGCAGTCGCAGCGCGCGGAACCGAAGACGTCTCCCGTCAGGCACTCGCTGTGAACCCGCACAAGAACCGACTCTTTTCCCTTGACGTCCCCGCAGACCAGTGCAAGATGCGTCGAATTGTCGATCTTGGAACGGTAGAGATTCATCTGGAAATCACCGTATCGCGTAGGCAGCTTGACGGATTCCTCGCATACGACCAGATGCTCCGTGCGGCGGCGGTAGGCAATCAGGTCCGCAATGGAAAGAATTTTAAGCCCGTGCTTCTTTTTGAATTCCATCAGCTCCGGCAGACGCGCCATCTCGCCGTTGTCCTTCATGATCTCGCAGATCGCTCCCGCAGGGTAAAGTCCCGCCATACGTGCAAGGTCAACGCAGGCTTCCGTATGCCCGGTTCTCTGGAGAACTCCACCGGGTCGCGCCGCCAGCGGGAAGACATGTCCGGGGGTCACAAAATCCTTGCGCGAGGTTTCAGGATTCATCATAAGACGGATCGTATAAGCGCGGTCGAACGCGGAAATGCCGGTCGTGATTCCCTCCGCAGCATCGACGCTCTCGGTAAACGGCGTATGATAGTGGTCGGTGGAGGGCGGACGCGTGATGTTCAGTTCCTTTGCGCGTTCTTCGGTGATCGGAGCGCAAATCAGGCCACGGGCATATTTCGCCATGAAATTAATAACTTCCGGGGTTACTTTTTCCGTCGCGCAGACCAGATCGCCTTCATTTTCCCTGTTTTCATCATCGGTCACGATGATGAGCCTGCCGTTTCTGACATCCTCCAGAACGGATTCCACACTGTCGAATTCAAAATTCATATTCTCAGCCTCCTTGCTGAATTTAAAATTTGCAGGGGCGGAGGGAAGAAAGAGTGAGGCTGGCACACACTTGAAACCAAGTATGCCGTCAACGTCGTTTCTTCTCTCATCCAGACTTTACTGTCGGTCATGGAATCGCACCATGTCTGCCGGTCCATCGGACCCGCTCGCGGACTTTACCGCCGGTAAGGAGTTGCACCTTGCCCTGAAGAAAACTTCGGCATAATATAGCAGGAAAATGCAAAATTGCAAAAAAGAGTCCTCTTTTTGCCTGAAAAACCAAATTTCCGTTATCAATCCTGCGTATTATCAGGATTGATAACGGAAGTAATGTAATTTAATCCGTAAAAAGAAAAAGTCAAGAGTTCCGTTTCCGGTATTCGAAAAAGACACATCGGAAACATGCTGTGAAAATTTATCTGTCAAATGGCATCAGCCGCATTTTCATCAATACGAACCAATTTTACGTTATCAAGATATGCAGACTTGCCACTACCGGGACCGACAATCACATACAATGTCAAACTGTCAACACCCGCAGGGATGTCAAACTCCGCCATTGCCGACTGCCATTCATCGCTTTTCCGACGGCGGATGACCTGATTCAGCAGCGTCTTTCCCCCGCCGGTCATACGCAGGCGCAGATATTGTACTTCATCCGACAGTAAAGTTTCCGATGACAGACGATAACGTTTCCCCGGCGTCACTTTGATCTGATGAAGACTGGCTCCCATTGCATATTCTCGTCCAGCCTTGAACTCCAAACAGTATCCGCTTCCGGCGGGACGTCCCGAAACAGCCTTAAACGCCTGGCGTTTTTTCCATTTCCCCAATGTTCCATGGTCAAAAGAATCATGAAAAACCAAATCCGGATTTCGGGGTACCGCCACTTGCTCTTTCAAAACTTCTTTACGATACCACTCCACATTCTCCCAATACTTTTTTTCCGTGCGCAAACTGGCAAACAACTCAGGCCATTTCCAATCGATGCAATCGCGATTCCGCACCCGGAATGCGACCAGGTCACGGGCTGCCTGTTCCAAACGGTTCTCTTTTCCGGCGGCTTTCCGGTTGGCTTCCCGGATAAAGTGCCAGGTGAACAGAGAGTGCCGGTTAATTAATATCAGCTCATCCAGCAAACGCCGTGCCGGAATACTCAGCATACGTTGCTGCGCCTTTTGCAAAACGGCATCCGCCTGTAAAAAATCCTGTTCCCGATAAAAATGCGCAATATTTTCATTAACCACCATCCCGATTTGCCCGGCGTCATTCAGGAAACGGTTTTGCTTTTTCAGTTCAGCAGCAACTTTTCCAGGGATTCCCTCTCCGATCTTTCTCCAGAACTGATAATATTGACGCACTTCCGGAGCGGCGGCGCCATAAGCGGAGTAATATTCATTTTCCAGTTCTTCAAAACTTCGATCCGGCGCATGAATCATTCTGGCGACAATATAATATTCCAAATCAATATTACGGACTCCGCAGCTACCATCGTAATCGGTTCCGAAAATCCGGAATTTCCTTGAAGCTTGGAATTTATCATAAATTAGTCTTTCCAGTCCGCGTGTAAAAGGCATACCGGCGCAAAGGTCGTTGGGCCGCAGAAAAACCTGTCGTGCTCCGGCTTTCCACCATTCCTCAAACATCTTCCGGTTATCCTCAAACATCTGCGGAACCATGCCGAACAGCAGGTTATCCGGATATTCCACCTTTTCCCGCCGCGGCGGATACCGGTAATAGGAATATACATAAGTAACCAGTTGAACATCCGGACGCAGTTTCACCGCCTTTTCGGCAATCCGGTTCCAAAAATAGACGTAGCGGTCTGTCAGATGTGCGTAAAAATCCTCTCCGGCTTTCCGGGTATCCAACGCCATACAAGCACTGCAACGGCAAAAACCGGGGGTCCCGTCATTCGGACAAATATTCAGATATTTCGGCTTTCCGCGCTCCACCCATTCGCGAATGATTACATCCACAACTTCCGGATTTGAAACACAAAGCTTTTCTCTGCCGCGGAGGCGTTCCGGCAAACCTCTTTTGCCGTTCACATCCATGCCGAAATACTCAGGATGATCTTTGCCGTATTTGTTCCACCAGCCGGTAAACGCATGACCGTATCGGATCGGCGTCCGGAAACCATGCCGCATACGGCGCGCCCATAGCAAATCCTGCACATGATGTTCATTGACAGCCTCACTGCTCAAACGCAGTTCCTCCGGAGCAAGATGATTGATCGGACGGACCAGCCGGTCACGCCACCAGTAAACCCGTGCGCCGGTCATCTCCAACGGCATGACCCAGTTGTAATCCTTCCGTTCCGGCAATGCCAGTTTCTCCCGGGGTTCAAACGCAATCCCGGCATCACCGGGGCGCAGCCATTTTACGCCGAGTTCACTCTCCAGAAAAGCATACACGGCATTCAGGGAACCGAAACGGCTCTGGGGATGACTGATAAACTGGTCGGCATTACCTGCCGCATGATCGTCTCCCCAGAAATAAACCCGGCAACCGCGGACAGCATAATGCGCCTCCGTGCGTTCGAGCTTCCCTTTCCAATCCGGAGCGGGAACTCCGATCAGGAAAAGATACTTTTCGCCCGGAATCCTTCTTCCGGCAATCAGATGCAGATGTTTCTCCAGTTCTCTACCGGCAAGCTTCTGAATGGGGTTCGCTGGATCTGCCGTCCTTATCTTGATCTCCGCCAGCGGCCATTCCGCTGCAATAAGTGTCCCTAGATATAATAAAGAAAAAAATGCCGTAAGATATTTCATGATCTTCTCCCTGTCAGCACATTATTTTAATAAGAATCAAACTCGATATACCACCAGCCGGAAGTTTTCGGAATATCCATGCCCGACATGAACAACTGATCCGCATGACCGTCCAGGTAAAGCATACTGCCGGATCTCCGTTTATTATGATGGGGAAAAAAGCCGAAAGCGGAAGGCATTGCCGGATTGTAATTCTTTGATACCCGATAATTTCCGTCATGCATATAATATCCGGTGTCGCAATCGCCGACAAGGAATTTTCTGGAGGGCTGTTTGGCACGAATCACTTTCGGATAAGTTCTCCCTTCCTCCCCCAGGCGCCAGTTATAAGCAAGGGTATTACCGGCAGTCGGAGTCGGTCCATCCGCTTTTTTCCCCGTGCAGCCGAGATATTGATCTATCCGGTTATTTTTGAATAAATCCGCCTCATAAATGGATTGGAGCCATCGTTCTTTCACAGTGGCTCCGCCCCAGCGTGCCACCGGGGCATAGTCATCATAATTCTGAAAATACATGGCAAAAATAGTGCCGAGCTGCTTCCGGTTGCTCGTGCATTGAATTGTCCTTGCTTTTTCCCTCGCTGCACTCAAAGCCGGCAACAGCATCCCTGCCAATATCGCAATAATCGAAATTACGACCAGGAGCTCGATCAGGGTAAAATTCCCTGTTTTCCCTCTGAAAAAATCATATTTTCCCTCTTTCATCAACTTTTTCCTTTCTATCTTATACGACACCTTACACCTCCAGCTTTTGTGTTGTCTGTCCCAGATGCAATTCCGGCGGAAGCACTTCCACCATTCCGTCAGGTGTTTGCCCGATATTCTCCAACAGCCATTCGATACAGCGGCGTGCCATTTTGCGGCGGGGTAAAATAATCCGCGTCATGTTTTCTCCTCCTTCAATTTCATCATAACCGACCACCGCAGTCCGCTCCGGCACGGGGATACCGTCACGCCGCAGACAGGAAAGCAGAATAGATCCCTGATTACTCCCGGTGCAGATATAACCATCCAGCAGTGAATATCTCTTCAGATACTCATTCATCTGCTGCGCCACAATGAAAAAACAGGTTTTGCCTTCCAGCTCCCAAACAAAATCCGGTTCTACCGACAACCCTGCCTCTCGCATTCCCCGGACATATCCCGTCAACTTTTCCTGTGAGCTGCTTCTCCGGAGATCATTGATTATCAGCCCAATCCGCCGCACCCCGAGTCCCGCCAGGTAATGCACCGCCGAACGAACCGCCTGAATCCGATCATAAAAGATTGCATTCGAGAAACAGTCCATCCTGTCTATATAATAAATAACCGGAATGCCGCAGTTCCTGAACGACATTGCCAGCTCCATACTGTGCACATCAAGCACCAGCCCGTCATACTGGTGAATTATCGCTTCAAGATGTTTCCGCCATCCTGAATCCATACTCAGATTGATCTCCAGATGGTCCAGTTGAACTCCCAGTTCCTCCGCCCGGGCATCAGCTCCCAGTTGAAACTCATTGCGATAAAACATGTGGGAGCGCTCCAAGTCGGATGACTTTTCAATCAGTGACGCCAGCCTCACCCGTGAAAATTCCATCGGCTTCACAACAGCCCCGATTCCATGCCGGATCTCCACCAGTCCCTGACGGGCCAATTCATGATAGATCCTGCTCACCGTCTGATAATGTATACCGCATTCACGGCCGAGAGAGCGAACTCCCGGCAGACGGCTTCCCGGCGGCAGACCGCCATTCAGTAAAGTATGGCGCAAATACCGTCTCAGTTCTGCAGTACTGTTAATATTTCCCGGACAGTTCATATTTTCTCTTATTTGCTTCTATCTTCGGTATTAAATTATATGAAGTTCTATTTTATTTGCAAGACCCTCTCTGCTCTTTATCAGTGATTTTTACTTTTTCTTATAATCAACTGATAGCATTCTTATAAAATCATAATAACAGTTCCATCCTGCAGAATGCCGTGTCTGATACAGCGGAAAAGTCAAGAATTCCGTTTCCGGTATTCGGAAGGGGAAAGCCCGTAACACTGCCGGAATGCGGCGGAAAAATACAGTTGATTCTGAAAACCGGTCTGTTCCGTAATTTCCTTGATGCTGAGCGAGGTGTCCGCCAGCAGTTGACCGGCTCGAATCATCCGCTGTTTCCGCAGATATTGGCAGGGAGTCATTCTGAAAGCCTTCTGAAAGCGGAGATTGAATGTAGGCAGGCTCATTTTGAACTCTGCGGCAATCTGTCTGATACTGATCTTCTCATTGATGCGCTGATCCAGGCAGGCCTGTATTTCACAGCTCTCCCTGATGCGGTGACAGGGCGCATTGGCATTTGCAACCCAGTTCAGCAGCTCAAAAGTAATTCCCGAAACACATTCGCAGGTTTTCAGGGAAACAGGACGCCGCAGTTCCCTTTTCAAACGGGCAAGGATTTCCACCAGACGTTTTGAATCCGGAAGATGAATGCAATTCACCTGGTCCAGATGCAGAAGACGAAGCGTCTCCTCCATGATTCTGCCGTTCAGGATGACGCCATATTTCCGGCAGACCCGGCCCGGCAGATACAACAGGCAGTTTTTCTGCCCGGGATGCAGCAAAGCAAGATCGCCCGCTTCCAGGATATACCCTGTATTGCCGCAAAGGACATGCATCTCCCCCTCGAGCACATATTCAAGAGAAAGAAATTTCTGCCTGTGCCTGCTCTGAAAAAAATACTTGTTCAAGATGCTTCTGCTCACGTAACGGCAATGAAGAGGCTGCTTCAGCAAGAGAGGATGATCGCTTAGGGAGATTTGAGTTACAGTCTCGCCGCCGGCATCATAGATCATGGATTTCGAGTTTGCCTTAAGGCGTCTCGCCTTTTGTTTTGTAAAGATTGAAAGGTCTTTTATAATCTGCATCTTTTATGATTTCTAATATATTTTTATAATTTCTGATATAAAAATAATTCTCCTCCATACTTTTTCAATCTGTTTATCATATAATTAATAAAAAAGAGGAGATTTTATGGAAAACTTCATATTGGAAGATCATGCACCGAGCCTTCTGCCCTCCGGGAAAAAATGGAAGCTTGTCTGGCACGATGAATTCGATGGCACAGAACTCGATACCTCAAAATGGGGATTCCGTCGTAATTTCTGGGGAAGAAAGTTTCCTGCTTTTACAGATCAGGGGGTGATCCTCGACGGGAAAAGCCATTTGCAATTACATGTGACAGAACGGAATGGCGAATACTGTTCTCCACATCTTCAAACAGCCTCCCTTACCTATGACATTCCTGAAGACAGCGGTGGTTTCTGGCCGTTCGGCAAGTATGAACAACCGAAGTTCCTGCATAAATTCGGGTATTACGAGATTCGTTGCCGTCTCAACAGACAACCCGGCTGGTGGGCTGCATTCTGGCTTCAGTCACCTTCCATCGGAGCACATCCGGACGCTTCTCAATGCGGAGTGGAATGTGATATCATGGAAAGCCAGGATTATCCGGCGGAAAAAAAGATCCGCTGCGGTAATATCTGGAATGGTTATGGAACCGACTATAAAGGTTCCGGCCACAAAATTTACGAACTGGCAGATACCGGTGACGGATGGCACCGTTTCGGTGTTGACTGGAATGCATCCGGATATGTTTTTTATACGGATGGCAAAGAGGTAAACCGTGTAAACGGCCCGGTTTCCAATGTGGAACAGTTTATCCTGATCTCCACAGAATGTATGGGATACCGCAATTTGAAGAATCCGGGTCCTGATCCGCTTTTGAAGAAGATGAACCTGCCGGAATATTTTGAAGTTGATTTTGTAAGGGTCTTTGATGAAATCTCACCTGTAAAATAAAGGAGGAATTATGATAAAAACAGACTTGAAACCGAATACGGGAATGCATATCATGCTTCCCGTTTTTACCCGGATAAAAATCTTCATGAGAAAAAATTATAAAAAGAGTATCTCATTCCGGCAGGCTGTGTTGAATCCTGATCCCCGGCACGAAACGGCCTCCCGAAGAGGACGGAGTCAATTCCCGTCCTGTCGCCGGACAACGATTGCGCTTTCTTCGGAAGACTGTTCCCGGTTGCAAAATACGATGCCTTAAAGCGGGAGAACTTTCTGTTCCGGTTATTCATACTGCTTTTCCTTTTGTTATTAAAAATTTAATGATTCAGTTTATTTCCCTGTCCTTATGTCATAATCCGGATTATGGTGCCGTAAATATCCTGGAACACAGATCCCGGAATGGAACTCAATTCCGTATTTATGCGATAATATCAGAAAAAATTCAATCAACTTAAGTGACGGAGAATACATCTTGCCACATGTCCCTGCCGCATGGAATACCGTGATTTTCTGGCTCCGTCCATTCCGGCGGGGCGTGTTGTAAACATTCTTCTCATGGTATGCTGCGGCATGTTTCATTTTCTGGCTCCAGTCTCCGGACAGATATTCGGATTGCGGTTCATGCAGGAACCTCGTTCGAGCAGCGTGGCACGGCTGGGACCGAATGTTTCAAGCGGACGGTGCAGCATCATATTTTCCAGTTGGCGGACTGCCTGCCGGGTAAATTCACGGATGGGCTGGACAAAAACAGTCAGGGGCGGAGAAAGATGCTGCGCGTAGGGTGGATCGTCAAACGCGACGAATGAAATATCATCGGGAATGAGAAGGTTCATTTCACGCATCAGATTATAGACCGGCGTAATATCATTGTGCTTGGCGAGCAGAAAGGCATCCGGATGATCCGGATGTTGGAGCAGGCTCCGCATTTCAGACACCCAGCAGTCGGAATAGTTTTCCGCCGGATGAATGATCCAGTCCGGGTCAACAGGAAGCCCGGAAGCATACATTGTCTTGCAATAACCGCGCTCACGTTCACGGACATCGGTCGAGGAATATTTGGGTCCGGACAGCATTCCTATCCGGCGGTATCCTCTTTGGATCAGATATTCCGTCGCCTGGCTGGATATCGCCTGATGATCTGTCCCGAACCCCAGATCGGAGAGTTCCGGAAAGGTGACTCCGATTGTGACAATCGGGAACTCATTGTCACGCAGCCGGCGGATTGCCGGTACAAATTTTTCCTGTACCGCGAGAACGATAATGCCGTCCAACTGATATTCACGGATTGTACTTGAATAAGTATCCGGATGACGCACAAGAGAAAGCAGATCAATTCCGGAGTTCTGATAATATTCATGGATGGCGGAAAGGACGCTTCCCGTGTAGTAATCTGAAATCAGTGCCGGTTCATGGCAGAGGATTCCGATGCGGTGCAGGCGGCTGTGATCCGCCAGATAAGTGCCGCTGCCGACTTTTCGCTCCAGAACGCCGCGCCGGACCAGCTCATTCAGACTGCGCCCTACAGTAACCGGTGCAATGCCGAAAAGTTCAGCCAGCAGGCGTTCACTGGGCAGCCGCGTTCCTGTCGGCACCGCGCGGTTTGTCAGATATGTTTCAATCTGGCGTGCAAGCTGGTTGTACTTCGGCTCTTTCGTGCCTTGGTCCAGCGATGGAGTCATGTCATCGAAAAGCATATACGTTTCCTTTCCGTATTTAATTATAATAAAAACTTTGAATTTGTCAATATGCTATATGATAATTTTTAAAAAATAATTACCATATTGCATTTTGGTATGTTTCCATGGAAACAGGAATGGCAATTGATGATTACAGCGTGAATTTCCTGTTTTCTGCTTCCTGTGCAATACGGATTGAAAACGTGATCGGAATATTGATGGAGAACGCTTCGTCGTTTTTCTCTGACGGTTTTACTGCACAAAAGAGGCGGATCTGATCCTTGCAGAATGCCAGTTGTGGACGCTCCAGGCGGAAAAAACGTTTTTTATGTCCGTTTTCGCAGGGAATGTTGCGGGAGAGAGCAATTCCCGCTTTTTCCCATGTGAGACCATCCTGTGATTCAAACAGGAGCAGTGCTTTCAGGAGCCCGGAGTAATTTCGCCCGTTGTCTTTCAGTATACAGAACAGACGTCCGTTTACCGTAAAGACAAAGGGGTCCTCGCCTGGGAAATCACAGCCGTCCACAGTGAAAAGTTTTCGCCGGACCGGAATAAAGGGGCCGAGAGGATTGTCCGCAAATGCCGCTCCGTGGCAGACCGGTCCGTAGAACGGTGCCGGATTTTCCTGCGCCACCCATTTGTAAATCATCAGAAAGCGTCCGTCAGGAAGACGGCAGACACTGGGATTGGATATCATAACCGCGTCTTTTTGCCTGATGACAGGCTTTTTCAGACGATGAAACGGTCCCTCCGGTTTCCGGCTCCAGGCGACTCCCGCCTGTTGATGATTGCGGTGATCCCACCAGTCGCCGCTGTCGCTGAAGTTTCCCATGTAATACAGATAATATCTGCCGTCGGATTTGAGAATCGCCGGGTTGTGCGTTACGTCACGGTCCCATGTATTGCGACAGCCGGAACCGGACAGAATCCATGATTGAAAACGGTAAGGCGAGGCAGGAGTTTCGGCACAGGCATAGCCGATCCGTGAGTGTGTCACCCATGCATCGAAACCATGTCTGCGTTCCCACGCCGAAAAGTAAAGATGACACTTTCCCCGCGTGTCCTGAATCATGCTGCCGCACCAGATCAGCCATTCCGGCAGTGAGAAAATGGATGTTTCTGTCAGGCGTCCAGCTTCCAATAGATATTTCATCTTCTGCTCCGCAGTTTGTGTTTCTGATGTCTGCCAGTCATTATAACAGAGGCGGGAACGTTTGTAAATGTCTGCTTTCGGATATTCTGTATCTGTTTCCAACATTTTACATTTGACTCTGCAAAAAAAGAGGTTAAATTCCTGATTATGCAGAATCAGTATTACAATCCGGAGATCAATATCCTCCTTTGCCGTTGCCGCAGGGTGCCGGTCACAGAGAATAGGTGGAAAAGAAGTTTTCTGCCTGACGGCTTCTGGCGCCTTTATTATCACCCGGAAAACCATGTGAAAATAATCTGCGGGGATACCCCTGTTCTGATTCCGGCAAGACAGCTTGTCCTGATTCCGCCGCGTACGAAATTATCTTACGGGATGAGCAGAGATTTCAAACAGTTCTATATTCATTTTCTGGCTGCGGTCCCCTATGATCGCTGTGAACCTGGAATGTATCCGATTGAAACAGATGCGGCAGTCAGTCTCTTGCTGGAGGAACTGATTCCGGAGGCGGAGAGAGGCGATTTTTCTCCGCCGTCCCGTGTTTTTTCGATGCGTCTGGAGGCGCTCTGCGGACTTGTGCTCAGCCGGATTCCGGAGAAGTGCCTGAATGCGGATGATCCCGGTCATGCCGTTCAGATTGCGATGCGGCATATGGATCAATTTTACGGTGAAAAACTGTCCAATCAGAAACTTGCCCGTATCAGCGGAATGGCGACGAACTCATTCATCCGTCTTTTCCGCTTGAAAACAGGAGTTGCTCCCCAGCGGTATCTGCGGGAGAAGCGGATTCTGCAGGCGGCGGTTTTGCTTCGCTATACCGACAGAAGCATTTCGGAAATTGCCGGTGAATGCGGATTTGCCACGCGTTATCATTTTTCCCGTGTTTTCAAACAGATCAAAGGATATGCTCCTGCGGAATTCCGCAAGCTCGATTTTTCCGCTGCGATATGAATGATTCGCTGTCAACTGGACAACATCGGTCTGTCTGCGCTTATTTCCACCACCCGGAACCATTCTTTTCATAGCGGAAGAGATATCCCATGTCAGCGATTCCGTCAGCCTCCGCCTGGCGACGGAATTGCCGCAGTTTTTCCAATGCTTCTGCAAAAGCTTTCCTGTTGACAGCAGACGGCTGTGCCTGTAACTTCTGCTGTGCGGTCAATGCTGCTAAAGTCAGTTCCGCATGAGTCAGTCCCGATTCCAGAAATGCGACCCGCCGTGTTGCCATGATATCGCTGTCGGCAGCATGAAGTGCAGCCTTGATTAAACGTCGTCCTTCCTGCATTGCTTCCGGCGGGAACATTGCGTTGCCGGCATTGAGCCAGTTCTTGAAACTGATGCGTCCCAGCTTCCCGGTTACTTTCTGCCAATGTGCGTCTGTCATGCTGTCGGATACTTTTTCCCAGTGGGTAAAGTAATCTTTTACCGCGGCTGCTGCCGGGCCGAATGCCGTATAATATTCGTCTAGGATTGTCTCGACCGTCAAATCCGGGCGGGAGTTGAGTCTGCCCATGGTGTAGAGACTGGGACCCTGTGTTGCCCATTGTCCGGTCAGACTGTCAAAATCACTGCCGATCATGCCGTGTTTCCATGCATGCCGGTATTCGTTGCCCAGCCGGACCGCATAGAATACCGGCAGATTATGTCCCACAAGCATTGAGTTTGGGCGCAGCACCAGGCGGACTCCGGCAGCACGCCAGCCGTCCCAGTCTTTGCGGGCGGCAGCCATCCGGTCTGCGGTGAACGGATAAAACGGCCAGCCGACGAAGGAGATAATGACTCGTTCATTGAGTTTTACCCGGAGCGGTGGCGCGGCATAATTGGCATAGGCGTAACCGAAAACCACCATGCCGGGTTTGATCTTATCCGCCGCAGCCTGTACTGTCAGATAAAATCTGGTCATCCGGTCGGAAAGCGATGGAGCCCCTTTGTCCGAACCGGCTCCGTCATTCGATCCGAGAGCTGGAAAACGATTGGCTAATGTCGGGATCACTCCTTTTCCCCAATATGGGTGGGTTGCAAAGCTTGCCTGCGGAGCGTCCCATGCCCTGCATTGAGGGCAGGTGCATAACGCCGGAGAGTCGTTTTCGCAGAGATTGATGACATTTTGCGGAGCGAATTCACTTTCCGACGGCGGCAACGCGGCTGTTGCTGCCTGATGATCGGCAAGAATCTGATGATGCAATGCCGGATTGGAAACACACAGCATGGCTCGTCCGGAAATGCCGCCCGGCAGTAATCCGCGCCGTCCGTCCGGCAACATGCTGAAATACTCCGGGTGAGTTTTTCCGAACCGGTTCCAATAGTCTTTGAAGCCATGTCCATAGCTGAGATCCTCCTCCAGGCAAAAGCGCTGACGGCACAGCCACCGGAGTTGAGCTTGCCGGAATCTTGCCGCGTTGTCCGGATTGTTCCAGCCTGCATTTCCCCAGTTTACCAGACGCAGGCGGGACTGCCGTAATTTCGGAACCGCGACCCGTTCTGTTTCGTCTAACCGGAAATTACGGAAAACCGGAATCGATTCTCCGAGTTCACCGGGCCAGAGCCAGCGTATCTTGAATTCCTTTTCCAGCAGGTCGTAAACGGCGATAACTGTCCCCGCCGATTTTCGCCAGGTACCAAGAAAATCAAGTCCTTTCAGCACATCACCAGGTTCGTCACGGCCAACCAGAAACAACCGGTTTCCGGTTTGTCTGATTTTTCCTGAAAACCGTCTCATTCTTTCAGTGGAAATTCCCGCATCGGCTGTTGCACGGCATCTGCCGATATAAATTCTGCCTTTCGGGAGCGAATGCCGCGAAGCCAGAACCGGCTCCGGAACAATTTGAAAATCGGTTGCACCGCTCCTGTTAAGATGATAGCGCAGTTCATCCGCCGCGAATCTCTCCGCCGGAAGTGGTTTTGCCGGGATTACAATGACACAGGCAGCTTTTCCTTCTTTGATAATATCCATCCCGGATACCGGCTGGGCAGAAGGCTGGAATCCGGTCAGAAGTGCGATTGCCATTCCGGTTATTCGATGATATTTTCTCATTTGCAATTATCCTTTGACAGCGATTTTCATATTATGGCTTGAGCTGGCTATTTTTCCAGAACATTCCAGAAGAGAAGCCGGTTGTTATTACCGTTGCCGTCCCATTTCCCGTCGATATAGTATTCCCGCCGGAGCTCTGTACTGCCGTCGGAATATACGACAGCGAATTCTTTTCCCTTGTGAGCGTAAGTCCCCGCAATTGTATAAACGTCTGTAGCCAACGCTGATCTTTTCTTATAGCGGCTGAGTTTCAACTGATAAGCAGTGGAGACCTTGCCGTTTTTTGTTCCGAATAACCCGCCGCGGTAGATATAGGATGTATTGCAGCCTTTGGCGAATTTGTTGGTCGGTGACTCGTATTGATAGTTCGGATTATTGATCGTAGGGCAGAAATATACTTTGGCGCTTTTTATGAGACCGGTTCCTCCGATGACGGGAGTCGGAGGCGGTCCGAAAAGCCGTCCAAGGTTGTCACATTCAAAAATATTTCTTGCTGAATAAAAAGGCCGATAGCTGAACTGCGGCTTGGAACTTACGGATGGATCGCAGTAAGTCGAGTATGGAAGCATATCGTCACTTTCATTGACGTACATTGCAATTCCCGTACCCAGCTGTTTCAGGTTATTCAGACATGCGATGGAATAGGCTTTTTCCCGTGCTTTGTTAAGCGCAGGCAGCAGCATTGCCGCGAGAATTGCGATGATCGCAATCACGATGAGGAGCTCGATCAGGGTGAAAATTCGTATTTTCACCTTGCGAAGTAAGAATATCGAACCGGAAACAGGGAAGGAAGAAGTAGAAAAACATTTGAACAATTGAAGGAAGAAAGGAAAAATAAGGCAGGGTGCGGATTGACACTGCCGGAATGAAACATCCTTTTTATAACTTTTCCTCATGAGGAGCTCGGTCAGGATGTAAATTCTTGTTTCCCCTCTGCGAAAGAAAAGTGATGAACTGGGGATTTTGAAGAAAAAAGCTGAAAGTCGGAACGGCTGTTCGAAAAAGGAGGGGCGGGAGGGGATGCAGGGCTTCTGTTTTTCAAGAGTTGCATGATGCGGAATTTGTGTCGACCCGGAACAAAAAGCACAGGCATGACGGTTTTTTGTGATCTGGGACTTGACCGGCGTGAGAAATCTGATTTGTTTCATCCTGATCTCCATTATCTGTTCAAATAAAGTTTGTGTATAGCATCCATGGTGATTTTCTGCACTTCTTCCGGAACTTCGTTATCATGTGCATAATAATAACACGCCAGATGGTCCGGCTGTGCCGATTTCAGGAAAGATTCCAGGTTTTCTGCAAATGTTTCATGCTGTGACGCCGGAAGAAGCATATTTTCAATCAGGGCGAATGTCCCGCAATGGTGCTCCGCACACTCTTTCAGGGTTCTCGCCCAGGTTTCCATAAGGTAGGGTTTATGCTTGGACGGAGTTTCATGAAAGTAACTCTGCAAAGACAATCCGCCGTCGAACCCGGCATAGTCGATTCCGGGAAGTCCGGCGCACAAACCGGTAAATTGAGGACTGGTATGGGGCATATTGAAGATTGAGACAATCAGTTCCGGGCGTATCTGCCGTGCGGCGGATGTCCAGTCTCCGATCAGTTCCGCGAAACTCCGGCAGATGTGTTCCTTGCCGTAACCTTCGCCAAGTGCGGCAACTGCGGCAGGATGGCGTGTCACGAAATCCGCTGCCTTCGGCTCATCCCAGATGATGCCGTCCACCTCGTAATCACGGATCAGCGTCCGGATGAATTCCAGACTCCATTCACGGAATTCCGGCGATTCGATACACGCGATGCCCGGATTTTCCGGCAGGCATGCCGAAGGATTTTCATGTAGCCATAAACTGCCCATGAGGGGGGCTCCGGCAAGGCGTCCGCCGATCCTGCTCGGAATGACGAAAACCTTGATTCCCGCCTGATGTGCAGCTGCAATCTGCATTTCGAATGTGCGTCTGGCATACCGCATTTCGCTTTCACTGAAGGAAAGAGCCACGGCGTCAAATCCAAGATCGCTCATTTCGCCGAAGCTTTTCGCCCACTGACGGGGAATGACGGTCCAGTTGCCGTAACTCAGGCAGTATGCGGTCAGCAGTTTTTTCCGGATCATAGATTTTTTCCCTGTTTTTGATTTTCGCTTTTCATGAAGTATATTTTATATTATATGCGATTTCAGGAATCTTGCAACAGGGAAAGCATGAAAAAATCAGTCACCACTATACAAAAATCGGTCAACAACCTGGAATACATTCCGAGGGTGTTCCGCAATCCGTTCAATGTGGAGCGCATCGGTTGTATCCAGGATAAGACCGAATTGATCGACCGGTATTTCATACTGCCCAGTGTGCTGTTCATTTTTGACGGGCATGGTTTTCTGGAGGAGAACGGCAGCCGTATGGAGCTGTGCGCTCCCTTTCTGATGTGGAACTGGCCCGGGGAGCGAAAGAAATATTGGCCGTCGCCCGTATGGAATGAGTTATACATCGGATTCAGGGAAGGCGCGGAGGAGGACCTGAGAAACTTTTTTGCGCCTGAGTTTTTCAGGCGGAACATTCGCATAATTCCGCGTCCTGCCGAGTGTATGCGCTATCTGACGGAACTGCAGAAGGCGATGAATTCCCCCGCTCTTCCGGGGGCGGCCGACCGGATCGACCAGTTGGCGACTCTGCTTCTGCTTGAAGCCGTCTATCCGCAGCAGGAGGAGCATCTGGACCGGATGTTCCGTCTTCTGGAGGACGCTGGACTGCGGCAGCGGAAGGACCTGACCGCGCTGAATATCATGCGGGCCATGGCGGACCGGCGCTTCAACTCTGCCTCTCTGCTGGATGAGGACAGTGTTCCCACCATTATGGGGCACCTCTTTTTCTTCCCGGAGATCCGGGTCCTGGAGGAGAAAGGCTACCGTATGACTCCCTTTGGACGGGAACAGATGGTCTTTCTCAGCCACTCCTCTCTGGATAAGCCGGAGATCGAAGAGATCATCCCGCTGCTCAATGGGATGGATCTGCCCGTCTGGTTCGACAAATACAGCATTGCCCTTGGCGATTCCATCACCGACAAGGTCCAGGAGGGCATCCAGCAGTCCAGCATCGTGCTCTTCTGGATCACAGAGCACTTTCTGGATTCCCGCTGGTGTAAATTTGAGATGCGGGCCTTCATCAAGAAGCTGATCGAAGAGGACGTCCGGGTCATCTCCGTTCTGGACCGGGGCATCCAGATCTCCCGCCTGC
>ENA-OROD01000625-OROD01000625.1-human-gut-metagenome-genome-assembly--contig:-NODE-625-length-33266-cov-3.566800_pt1 | contig 33266 bp, 26 predicted proteins | sample MGYA00242123_ERZ509038 | MGnify/ENA primary metagenome ERZ509038 (study PRJEB26280, sample SAMEA2338719) | human gut metagenome | biome: human gut; feature: human-associated habitat; material: faeces... | reverse complement strand
ATGAAAGTGTTTTAAAAGGTGAAGATGGCTATATTACTTATCAAAAAGACTTAAAAGGCTATCAAATACCAAATACCCCAGTCCTAAAAAAAGATGCCACTCAAGGAAAAGATATTTATTTAACTATTGAAAGTAATGTTCAGTTCTTTATTGAACAAGCTTTAAAAAATGTAGATGCTGAATATGACTTTGATTGGTTCCATATAACAATAGCTGATGCTAAAACAGGAGCAATTCTAGGTACTTCAACATATCCATCATTTGATCCAAATACTAGAAACATTACTAATTATCTTGATATGATGTTAGCATCCCCTTACGAACCTGGTAGTACCATGAAAACATTTACTTATATGGCTGCTATGGAAAATGGTGTTTATGATGGAACTGAAACTTATACTTCTGGAGTTTATGTTACAAAAGACGGAACAGAAATAGGTGACTGGAACCGTGATGGTTGGGGTGTAATTAACTTCGACAAAGGTTATGCCATGAGTAGTAATACTGCAATTATTAATATGATTGAACGTCATATGGATAGTATGATGTTAAGACAATATTTCAAAAAACTAGGATTCGGTAAAAAAACTGGTATTAATTTACCAAACGAAAGTGCCGGTAAAATAGATTTTAAATATGAAACAGAAATATATAATGCTGGTTTTGGTCAAGGTATAACAACAACACCAATTCAAAATGTTCAAGCTCTAACTTCACTAACAAATGATGGTATCATGCTAAAACCATACATCGTATCTAAAATAGTAGATCCAGATACTGGTGAAGTAATACTAGAAAATAAACGTAACGAAACAGAAAGAGTAGCATCAACTATGACTGTTCAAAAGATGCTTCAACTTATGGATGATTGCGTAAATATAGATGGCAATACTGGTACTTGGTATAAATTATCATCAGGTGAATTAATTGGTAAAACAGGTACTTCCCAAATAGCTAGTGAGAATGGTACTGGATACTTAGCTGGTAAAGAAAATGTTATTTCTTCTTTTTCTGGAATTTATCCAAAAAGTAATCCTCAATATATAATTTATGCATCAGTAAAAAGGCCAACAGGTGGTAGTACTAAACCAATCTCAAATGCTGTTAAAGAAATAGTTAATAATTTAAGTAAATATTATGGTACCGAAGATCAAACAACTTCCTCTACCAAAGTAGAAGATTTCAAACTAGATAACTATGTAAATAAAAAGACTGAAGACGCTAAAACAACACTAGATGCCAAACAAATAAAATATATAGTTATTGGTAATGGTACCAAGATAATAAAACAATATCCAGAGAAAAATGATACTATGACAAGTGCTGATACACTATATTTAATAACTAATGATACAACACTCCTAGTACCAAATGTTGTAGGCTTATCATCAAAAACAGCTAAGAATCTTCTTCAAAAACTAAATATAAAAGTAACTCTAAATGGTGTAGGCTATGTAACAGAACAATCCATACCAGAAGGAACTACTATAACACCAGGTATGGAAATAAATCTAACCCTAAATCCTAAGTTCTCTACTTAGAGGTGATAACATGTATCAAGAAAAATATGATAAAATAACCAATATTATTACTATAATTGTAGTCATAGTAGTTTTTCTTCTTCTAATAATTTTTAAAATAATACCAGACTTAAAAACCATACGTGGAAGTAGTGATACTTATATTAATTATGATAAATATGACACAGTAATAGGTATAAAAATAAATATTAATACAGATTTCCTCTTAGTAATTACAGATAACAAAGTCGAAAACATTGTATTTTTATCTAATAATTCTCTTTATCTATACAATCAAAATATAGAGGGAAACACTTTAAGTAAATCTTTAACTGATATCATAAATATTTTAAGAAATAATGATGTCTTACTAGATGAACTAACTCTTATAAAATATCAAAGTAATACTTCCTATGATAATGTCAAAAAAATACTTACAACCAACTTAAACGTAGAAGAATTAACATCTACTTATCAACTTCTAGCAGAAGAGTATAATATCAAAACTTACCAAGATAATACTGAACAGCTTCAAGCAATAGAAGCCTACTCAAAAGAATTAACTAGAAAGTATAAGAATGAAAAAATTCTTGAAGAAACTATTAATGAGTATACAAAAAACGAAGTAAAATCTTATGCTGATAATGTCTATAGTAAATTAGAAGTCTATGCAAAAAATGTTGAAAATCAAGAAATATATTCAACATCTCTAATAATTACTGATATCCCAGCTAATAAAGAATTGACTTTATATCCTAGTGTTGACAGTTGGTATTATATAAAAAATCATCAAGTTTATGCTTATATAAATCTTAAAACTACTACCAATAATTATGATTTCTGTTATAATGGTAGTATAGATAATATGAAGGAAGGAAAATGTTCATGAAAGCCACTGTAAATATACGTAATTGGATAATAATATTATTATGTATAACCATAGTATGTATGGCTATTGGTTTTGCTTTTCTTTCTATGCAACTTGAAAAAAATAGTAATAATATTCCAATTCATGATGTTTCTTTTACAAATATAAATCCAAGAACTCCTGTCCAAGGTGGTACAAAAGTCCCTAATGCGACAGTAAGTATTACTAATTCAAGTCAAACAATAAATTTTAAATTTAATTTATATTCTCCAACAGATGAAATTAGTTATCGTATAACAATAAAAAACAAAGGTACAATTGATGCTGAAATAGTTAATTTAATTGAGTATCCAGATTACTTAAATGATACTAATGCTGCTAAACAAATTTATCCAGTAGAAATAAAACATAATAATATTATTGGTAAAGTATTAGCACCAGGAGAAGAAACAGAATTAAATGTAGCTGCAACGTTTAACTATAAAGAATTACCAAAAGTAGTTACAGCACCATATCAAATAACTATACTAACAAAAAGTCCTGAAAAGTAAAATTGGAAAATTTCCAATTTTTTTATTTTGGCAAATATTGTCACTTAATATATATTTATGGTATAATAACGATAATAGGAGTAGTATGTGGTATGAAAAAGAATAAAAAAAGTAAAGAAAATAAATTTCCCATATTAATTTTTTTGTTGTCAATTATCATGTTATTACTTGGCTTTTATTACGAATATGTAGCAAGTCCTACAAGAATACTAAAAAAAGCCCTTATTAATATCACATCGAATATAACTGATGTAATGGAAATGTTTGAATTCCAAACAGGTATACCTCAAAGTAATACCAAGACACAAACTATAAAAGTATCAGCAAATACTAGTAATTATAAATCAAATTTTGATCTACAAAAATATAACAAAAAACTATCAAATATAAACTTTTCTACTTTAACAAAAAATCTAAACGAAACAAATACAACAATTAAAATAATAACTGATACAAAAAATAAAAAAAGACTACTAAAGACTGATAGTTATCTTGGTAATAAAAATCTAATAAACACAAAAACTCTTATTGAAAACTCAACAGAATACTATTATGATCCAACTATAAATCCTAACTACATAAATCTTGGTAATAATACTTATTTTGAATCGGTTAATGATAACACAACTACAAACGATAATTTAAAATATTTACATGAATATATAGTCCAAGAAATATCTACTACTTTAATAACAAAAGTCCAAAAAGAAAAAGAAGATGACTACAACAAGATATTTGTAAAATTAAGTAATAATGATTTAAATAAAACTATAGATACAGTAATTGATAATCTAAAAAAAGATAAAAGAGCTAGTACAATTCTAACTAGTTATAAAAAATATTTTACAATTGATAAAAAAGAGTTGAAAAGTAGCTTAAAAAACGTTAATATAGATTTCACTGTATACGTGGAGAAATATACTTATAAAATTAAAAAGTACAGTATTAATATTACAAACAAAGAAGATGATATAGAAATTATCTATCAACCAGATACAAAAAGTTCCGGTAGTGGAAGTATAGAAATAAATAATGTTAAAAAATATACATACGAATACAAAGAAACAAGTAAATCAAAAGAAGTAATATTATATAATGAAACAAATAGTAAAATAGGAGAAATATCCCTAGCAAAAACAAATACTGGTGTTCTTTTTGATAGTAATACTTTAATAAACGGAAGTGAACTAAATATAAATTATATTTATAATATTCTAAATTTAAAAAAGAAAAAGTCATATGATGAAGAACAACAATTAATAATAAGACATTCTAGTAAAAATCAAGAAATATTAAATTTAGACTTAGTCATAAATACAAAAGTAGAAGCAAAAAGTAGAATATTAGAAAATACTAAAGATACAATAATAAAAAGTTCTCTAACAGAAGAAAAACAAACTACCTTAAATGATAAGTACATAAATTTATTTAATGAATTAAATCAAAAGAAGGAGTAATATCATGACCCCAAAAAAGAAGAAAAAAGATAGCGTACTAAAAAAAATAATACCTAAAACTACATCTGAAAAAATATTAACACTAGTATTTATACTACTATTAGTAACAGTCATAACTCTACTTTGTATCGCTATATCAAAAAAAAATGAGTATAAACAAAAACAAAGTGCCGATATAGTAATACCAATAGTAGAAAAAGAGACTAATAATACTCTCAATGTTGATATATCAGAACTAAGTGAAAATTCATTAAAAGATTATTCTTTTCACATTACAAACTACAAAGAAAATAATATTAATAAAGAAGAAGTATCTTATAGTATTTTCCTAAGTACAAATGATAATGATGTAACATTAAAGTTATACAAAAATGGTACAGAAGACAACTTATTAAAAGACTTAACTGAGTATGAAGTAAAAGATTTAAAATTAGAAAAAAATACTAAGCAAGATGATGTATACACTTTAATTATAAAAGCTAATAAAACAATAGAGAAAAAGCAAAGTATAAAGATTCAAATAGTAAGCCAACAAATTGACAAATAATGTAGAATAATATATACTAAAAAGGAAAATACGGAGGAATAAAATGGATAATATTGAAACAATTGATACAAATGAAAAAGTAGTTATTTTAAAAGACGGAAAAGAAGTTGAATGTGATATACTATTTACATTCGACTGTGAAGAAACACAAAAATCATACATAGGATATAGCGATAATAGTATTGCTGAAAATGGTAGAAAAAACATATATGTGTCATCATATGATCCACATGCAGAAAATATAGTTTTTGAAAACATAACAGACCCAAATGAAATGAAAATGGTACAAGATGTCTTAGTACAACTAGATGAAGATAGTAGAAGATAGTTAGGAGTAGATTAAAATGGATGAAAATAAAATAAATTATAGTGATCTTGCACTAAGACGTGATGATAGTCCAACAACTATTAATGAAAAATTACTTACTGAACAAACAGAACATATTTTTTCAGAAGATCAAGCATTAGAAATACTTTCTGAATTTGAAAACAATGGTATTCAAGCAGGTATGGCAAAACAACTTGAAGTATTATTAGCAAACAAAGAAGAGTATGAAAACGCAATAGATGAAAATCAAGATAAGAAAAAAATAATAGTAGAAAAAGATAATCCAAATCCAGAAAATATTAGAGGATATGATGAGGCAGTAGCTCAATCAAGAGAGGAAATTCGAAAAATAAATGAGCAAATTGCCGCTTTAGAAAAAGGCTTAGAAGAAATGAATGATACCCAAAATCCTGAAAAAGACTTACCAGCTACAGAAGAAAGAACTCCAGAAGAGCCACAAAATCCAGCAACTCCTGTAACTCCACAAGATGAAGATACTAGAGTAGCCGAGGCAAGACCAGTAGAAAACAATCCAGAGACTACTCAAGATACTACTGATTCAAAAGAATGGAAAAACAATCCAAATGATTACAGAACTATATTAAGAGAAATTGAAAAAAGCGAAAACGAATTGAGCCGCTTAAATTCTGAAAGAGATGCTCTAAAAGCAGCACAAGAAAATATGGACAAAGAAACTTATCAAAGAGAAATGAGTACTATTGAAAGATTCTTGGCAGGAGAACAATTAAAATTAGACCAAAATAGAAACTTAGCTAATAACTATGAAGTCGCATATTCTCTATTAAAAGACTTGGATGGACTAACTGGACAAACTAATAATTCACGTGATGCTCAAGAAAGAGAAGCAAGAGAAGAAGAAATTACAGCAAAAAGAAAAGAGTTAGCATCACATATGGATGAATTAACTGATACTTTAGCTACAGAAGTAAGAAACAGAGTTCTCTCTGAAAGAGCAAACCGTAATAATAATGTTGTTGGTTTAACACCAGAACAAATAATTTCTAGATATGCTCCATTCGCAGAAATATATGACAATAATGAAATAAAAGAAACAGATCCACAAGTTTTAGTAGCAGAAGCTGAGCGTCAAATTAGAGAAAGAGAAGCTGCAAAAGAAGAAACAGCTCATAAAGTAGCAGTAAGAAGAATCGAACCAAATAGAGTAATAAATGTAATTCCTTCACATGTTGCTGGTGTTTCAGAAGAGCCCGTTACTGAGAAACCAGTTGAAGAAAAGGTTGATGTTCCTGAGACTAATGTAGAAGAGCCAACTCCAGAACCAGTAATTACAACACCGCCTGTATCAGAAGAACAAAAAGAAAATGCCATCGTTAGTACACCACCCCCAACGAATTTAAATAACCCAGCAGATGCATTACATAATAGCGATGCACAAAGCGAATATAACGAAGCTTTACAAGACTTCTTAAAAATATTTGACGAAGAAAGAAACGAAGTAGAACAAGAAGGTCCTTTTACAACGATGGAAGCTTTAAATGAGTTCCATGATAAGTACTTTGCATTAAAAGAAGCGGCCAATGAAAGATTAGTTAATGCTAAAAAAAGATTAGAAGAGAGCAGAGCTAAAAATGCAGAACAACCTAGGACAACTAATACTCCAAATTCCAGTATTTTGGCTTTACCAGCAGCAAATAAGGAAAAAAGCCCAGTACTAGGCTTACCACCACATGTTCCAGAAAAGAGTGAAATAATAGATACATATGAAGGAAATCCAGGACCAAATATGCCTAAGAATCCAGTACTAGGCTTACCACCACATAAAGAACCAGAAAAGCAACCAGAAAATAATGAAACTAAAGTAAAAAAAGGTCTTTATACTATAATGGAAGAATTAACAGACGGACTTGAATTAACAAGAAAAATGAATGGTAAGTATACTGCAAGTAACATCAGAGTAGTTAAGGGATTCAAAGAAGAATTAAAATCAGGAAACGTACTATATAATATTGCTCACTTTGCTACAGCAGTAGTAGCAATACCAATTAATTTTGTTAGAAAAGTAGTAGATAAATTAACATATTCAATGAGAGAAAGAGAAAATGTTGAGAAATTTAAAGAAAGACTTTCAAAACTAAGTCAAGAAGACCTAGAAACAATTTGGAATGAATATCGTGGAACTAGAGTTATCCAAGAAAGATATGCAGTAATTATAGATACATTAATAAATGAAAGAATGCAACAATATGCTTTAGAAAAAGTATCAGCAATACGTAAAGACATGTCAAGAAAATACAAAATACTATTTGATTCCATGAAAATGGTAGAATCATACGATAAGCTTCTACAAACAGAAACTGATCTAAAAAGAATAGCTTTTATAAAACAGGAAAGAGAAAAAGTATTAGCAGGAAAAGCCGAAATGATAAGTAGTCTTCGTTCTCAAAATATAGAAGCAAATCAAATATTATCTGGTGGAGCACATGGTGTTTCAGAAGACATGAAGGCAGCAAAAACTAAATTAACGATAGCTGGAAAAAGATTTGCTAAAGATCATGATTTCAACAACGAATTAGCTGCAAAACAAGCTGAAATAGAAAAAAGAGAAAATGCTGCAATTGCAAAAGGTGATAATGAAGCTGCACTAAGAGCTTTCATAGATGGCGAGACACTACTAAGAGGAAAAACTGAAATAAAAAATACAATATATGGACAAAGATCCGTTGGTGAAAAATATAGTATGCCTTTACCTCAAGGATTAGACTATAGAGATGATCCATTTGTAAGAGATTTATTAAGAACTGTTGCTTACGTTGGAATGGGTATTAGTGCTGCTAATGCACTTATAACTCACGGTCCAAAGAGTGATGCTCTACTACAACAAAATAAAGCTGATACTGATAGAGTAAATGCTGCAAATGATGCAACAATCGAACAAGTTCATCAAGCAGGAGATACTTTAACAGGAAACAGAGATGACTTTATTACAGGAATGCAATCACAAACAGGAGAAACAAGTGTAAATATTAGTCAATCATTAGAAAGAGAAACACTAGATTCTAATAGTTGGTATTTAGGTACCGAGTATAATAAAATGGATGCATTTAACCATGCACGCTATAATGCAATGTCAGATGCTGCCAAAGCTAAATTAGAAGATATAGCAACAAAATGCTATAACAACCAAATTACTGATATGCAAGCTTTAGAAATGATTAAAGAAGTAGCAAATACTCAACATCAAAACTTAATTGACATATATACAGAGTATCAACCAATATTAGAACAATATGCTTCAACTCATCCATTTGATTTACATGGTGTACAAGAGAGTATGCAATTTGTACTTGATCACCCAGATGCTGTAATAAAGATGAATGAGGGTATGGTTGAATCTATCCAAGTCGGTGAAGAATTAGCTGGTTTATCAGCTGAACACATCGCAGCAATTAACTCACTACCAAGTGATTTAGCAACAACACTATTTGGAGTAGCAACTTCAACTGCCGCTTTAACATATCAAGCAGCTTCTACTATGAATAACAATGTAAAATCAGGAAAATATGGTAATGAAACAACAGATATGATTCAAGATTATATTGATAGTAAAGCAAAAGCTAATGAAGCAGCACCAGAAGAAAAATCAAGTGGAAGTGGAAAGAGTAGATAAAGTTAAAACAAAAGACTGTCAAAAACAGTCTTTGTTTTTTTCTAGCAAATATTGCTTGTTAATAAATGTATAACATGATATCATTAAAATAGAGGTGAGAAAATGAAAAAGTTAAAATATTTAGTAGTATTATTGTTAGGAATACTTATAGTAACAGGTTGCCAAAATAAAGATGAAACAAAAACTATGACTTGTACAAGAACAATTAATCAAGAGCAAGCTTCAATGGATTTAAGTTATACAGTAACTTATACAGGTGACTATGTAGAAAAAGTGGAAAGTATTGAAAAAGTAACTTCAACAGATACAAGTGCCTTAAATTCTTATAAAGAAGAAATAGAAGCAACATACAAACCATATGCCAACATAAAATACTATGATACCGAAGTAACAGTTGATGGAAATACTTTAACTAGCAAAGTAACAATTGATTATTCAAAGATCGATTACAAAGAATTTACTAATATTGATTCAGCAAATTCCCAAATATTTACTTCTGATGGAAAAGTAAAACTTGAAACTATGGAATCATTATATGAACAAATCGGAGCAACTTGTACAAAAAAGTAGACTCTAAAGCAACAAAAAAGTTGCTTTTTCTTTGATTGACAAAGATAAAAAAACACGATAGAATAAATACATGTTTAGGAGGAAAAACATGACAAACGAAAAATATTTAGTAATTAATGGTGGTAGTTCATCATTAAAATTCGCACTATACTCAATGCCAGAAGAAAAAGAATTAATAAATGGATATATTGAGAAAATTGGTGCCCCAGATTGTTTCTGGACTTTAAAAATAAATGGAGAAAAAATTAAGCATGAAGCTCCTTTAAAAAACCATTTAGAAGCTGTTGAAACTATGATGAAAGAATTAATTGACAACAAGATAATTGAAAGTACAGCAGAAATAAAAGGAGTAGGTCATCGTATTGGACATGGTGGAGAATATTATCCATCTTCAGTATTAATTGATGATGAAGTAATTAAGCATATTGAAGAACTAACAAAGTTAGTACCATTACATCATCCTGGTCAATTAGCAGGTATTAGAGCAATGGAGCAAGAATTATCAAATGTACCACAAGTTGCTGTGTTTGATACATCATTCCATCAAACTTTACCAAAAGAAAATTATATTTATGCTGTACCATATGAATGGTATGAAAAATATGGAGTTAGAAGATATGGTTTCCACGGAAGTAGTCATCAATATATAACTCAAGAAATGCAAAAGAGACTTGGTAAAAAAGATGTTAATCTAATTATTTGCCATATTGGTTCTGGAGCATCAGTAGCAGCTATAAAAGATGGTAAGAGTGTAAATACTTCATTAGGTATGTCAGCAATTGAAGGTTTAATAATGGGTACACGTTGTGGTTCAATAGATGTATCAATTCCAGAATATGTTGCTAAAGAATCAGGAAGAAGCATTGATGATATAATGCAAGATTTAAGCAAGAAATCAGGTTTACTTGGAATCTGTGGTAAAAACGATTTCCGTGATGTTGAAGAGTTAGCTGATCAAGGTGATGAAAAAGCTAAATTAGCTTTAGAAATGGTTGAAAATTCAGTTGTTAAGTATATTGCTCAATACTATTTTGAATTAAATGCAGATGTAGATGCAGTTATATTCACAGCTGGTGCTGGAGAAAATGATATTGACTTAAGAGCAGGAATAATGAGAAAAATTGAAAAACCAATGAACATTACTTTCGATGCCGAAGCTAATAACAATATCGCTAAATTCAGATCTGAAAGAGAAGGAATCATTACTAAAGAAGATTCAAGTATTCCAGTATATGTAATTCCAACAGATGAAGAGTTAATGATTATAAGAGATACATACGAAACAGTATCAAAGTAAAATAAAATTTAAAATATACTAATTGAAAGTACGCCAAAAGCGTACTTTTAAATCTACTAAAATTAAATATAATGCTATACTAATATAGAAAGAATTAAGTTTGGTGATCATATGAAACATATCTTTATAGTAAATCCAATTTCCGGAAAAGGTAAAACTTTAAAAGCAGTAGATAGAATAAAAAAAGTCTGTGAAGAAGAAAATTTAGATTATGAAATATATTTTACAGAATACCCTAAAGATGCTACCAAAATAGCAAGAAAATACCGTTTTACTAAAAATATAATTTATAGTGTTGGTGGAGATGGAACTTTAAACGAAGTACTAAATGGTATAGTAGGAACAAAAAACTTACTAGGCGTAATTCCAGCTGGATCTGGAAATGATTTTTATAAAACACTATCCAAAATAGATGAAGAGTACCCAGTAATTGATATTGGTAAAGTAAATGACCGCTATTTTATAAATATTATAAGTATTGGAATAGATGCCGAAGTTGCAAACAATGTATCTTTAATGAAAAAAAGAAAAGTATCAACTAATCAAATATATAATGCTAGTCTAATATATACATTTTTTAAATATAAATATAAAGATATAGAATTATCAATTGATGAAAAAGAACAGAAAAAAGGAAAATGTACCATCTTAACAATTTGTAATGGACAAGTTTATGGAGGAGGCTATAAAATTGCTCCTAGTGCTAAACTAACTGATGGCTATTTTGACGTCTACTATGTAGAAAAAGTAAATAAGCCTCAACTCCCATCATTAATAAATATGTTAAAGCAAGGAATACATGAAAAACATAATAAAGTTCATAAAAGCCAAGCTACTAAAATCAAATTTAAATGTGATAAAGAACTAGTTTGTAATATTGATGGAGAAATTATGACAGCCAAAAAATTTAATGTTAAAATAATACCCAATGCCATCACCATTTATAACAACAAAGAACTTATTAAAAAGTTAACAAGATAAGAATGAATTTAATAGAAAAAAACAGTCGAAATAAAACGACTGTTTCTTTTTTTAATTTCATAAATTCCAAACATAATATTATTAGAAAAGTTATTTTGACTGATATTTTTTTCTAGAAAGTAAAAATTGCTACTATTTTTAACTTGAAAAGCAAAAATTTGATTGACAAAAACGTCATAACAGGTTAGTATAGTGAGCTAACTCTAAGAACTAATTCTTAGAAAAAACAAGCGGGAGGAAATATAAATGATTAAAAATTCTAAATTGAAAAAACTGTTTACATGGCTTTTTGTAATAGCTGGAATATTTGGTCTAACAATAGTTGGAAATGCCCAAGATGAAGCAGGAAAAATTATTGTATCCAAAACAGCAACAAAAATCTATGATGAAAAAAGTGATGACAACTTAGAAAAAGGTAGATATGCTAAAGTAAATCTATCAGTAAACGCTAATCCATACAATACATCAGTAGTAACCAATGGCAAACTTGACATTGTGTTAATATTTGATAGCTCAAATAGTATGGCAACAAAATCTGGTCGTTTTAGTACAACTACTAGAATGCAAGATGCTAAACCAAGCAGCCAAAGACTTTGCTAATACTTTAATGGATAACAAAGAAACTGTAAAAATTGGTATAGTTGAATTTGGAACTCAAGTAATGGACGTTCAAGAAATGACAGATAGTAAAACTACCGTTACTAGATTCATTAACAACAAGTTAAACATACCAAGAGATAATCAAGATGGTGGTACTAATTTACAAGCTGCTATTGCCAGAGCAAAAACAGTACTAAATAATGGAAAAAGAGAAGATGCTAAACAAATAGTTATCATTCTAACAGATGGAGTTCCAACTTTCTTTAACTATAATGGGACTAGATATGGAACAGGTCAAGACGATAGTGAAGTTAATTACAACTGCAGATTGCAAAGAATAGATTATATTTGCGATAGTCAAAGACCATCAGATGCGGCTAAAACTGAATTAGATAACTTAAAAACAACTCATAAAACATCTGATGTATATACAATTGTTTTTGGTAATGAGAAAGAAGCAACAGAAAAATTAGCAAAAATAAATCCAGAAAATAAAGATCCATTATACAAAAACTACAATGCCTTAACTGGTGATGATTTAAAGAAAATGTTTGAAGATATCTCAGAACAATTAATGAACATAATTGGAAAAAATAGTGTTGTAACAGACATAATTCCAAAAGAGTTTAAATTAACAACTGACTCAAAACAATCTTTAATAGAACAAGGTGTAGAAGTTGTAGAAAATAATGATGGAACAACTACCTTAATTTGGAATATTGGTAATGTTGAAGCCAATAATATAAAAGAATTAACATATGAAGTAAAAGCTGAAGATGATTATCATGGTAGTATTTATACTAACCAAAGTGCAACTCTAAAAACAACAGTTGCTGAAGATAATCCTTATTATGATAAAATATCTCAAGAAATAACTTTTGAAAAACCAACAGTTGAAATACCAGCAATAACAAAAGATGATCATTATAGTGAAAATCCAAGTTACATAGGTTATGCCTCATCAACAATTACTGGTACAAGTATTCTAAATAATGATTTAAATAAAGAGATAAAAACCGATAAAACAAAAGCAAATGACACAGTAGTAGTAAAAGATGAAATCATTATAAATGAAACATCAACAGTTGTTAAAGTAGTAGGTGAAACTAATAAATATCAAATTACTAAAGATGGAGTTTTACAAGGTAGATTAACAGTTAATGAAGATGGAACATTTACATTTAATGCTACAAATGAAGCATCAGGCGAAGTAGAATTTACTTATCATATAAAAAGTACAATCAATACTCATCATGAAACAGAGTTTGTTTATAGTAACGATGCAAAAGTAACATTACTAATAAAATCTCGTCAAAAAACATCTATCTCTGGTGTAAAAGTTTGGCATGATGCCAATAATAATGATGGAATTCGTCCAACTACAATAACAGTAAAATTATTAGCAAATAATCAAGAAATAGCTTCACAAGAAGTTAGTGCTTCTACTAATTGGACTTATGAATTTACTGATTTATATGTTTATGAAGAAGGACATGAAAATGAAGAAGATTATTTAATAGACTACACTGTTAAAGAATTAAACGTTCCAGGTTATAGAACTGAAATAACTGGAACAACAATCACTAATACTCATGAAATTGATACATCAGTAGAAGTATCAGTAAGAAAAGTATGGGATGATGCTTCTAATCAAGACGGTCTACGTAAAGAAATTACAGTAGCCTTACTTGCCAATGGAAAAGAAGTAGACACTATTACTTTATCAGACACAAATAACTGGACATATACATTTAACAATTTACAAAAATATGAAGATGGTAAAGAAATAAAATATACAATCGAAGAAAAAACAACATTAGATGGTTATACAGTAGAAATAACTGGTTCAGTAAAAGAAGGTTATACAATTACAAATACACATACTCCAGTAACTATTGATATAACTGGTGAAAAAGTATGGTTAGATAATAATAACAATGATAATACAAGACCAGAAAGTATAACTTTAAAATTACTTGCTAATGGTAAAGTTATTAAAACTACTACAGTAACTAATAAAACGGCTACAACACCAAATAATTGGACTTATGAATTTAAAGATTTACCAAAATTTGAAAATGGAAAAGAAATTATTTATACAGTTGAAGAAGTACCAGTTGAAAATTATGAAACTTCTTATGATGAAGAAAATCCATTTATAATTATTAATACTCATGAAAATGAGCAATTAGAATTATCTGGTGAAAAGACATGGAAAGATGCTAATAACCAAGATGGAATTCGTCCTAATTCAATTAAAGTTACTTTAATTGGAAAAGTAGGAGACAAAACAATATATACTTCAGAAAAAATAGAAGTAACTGCAACTACTAACTGGAAATATAATTTTGGAAAAGTAAATAAATATTATGAAGGTCAAGAAATTACTTATACTGTAATTGAAGACAATGTTGAAGGATACAATGTTGAGTACAATGGTCTTGATATTACTAATACTCACACACCAGAAACACTAGATATTGCCGGAACAAAAGTATGGAATGACTCAGATAATCAAGACGGAATAAGACCAGAAGAAATCACTGTAATTTTAAACAAAACTGTAGCAGGAGTAACAACAAAAGTAACAGAGACTGTAGTTAAAGAAGGTGCAAGTGGTAACTGGAATTTCAAATTTGAAAACTTACCAAAATATGAAAATGGCGAAGAAATTATTTATACAGTAGAAGAAGTAGATGTAAATGGTTATACAAGTGAAATAAAAGACTTTACTATAACTAATACACATACTCCAGAAACAGTAACATTTAATATTCAAAAAGAATGGTACGATGAAGAAAATAATGATGGAATTCGTCCAGAATCAATCACAGTAAGAATTAAAGCTAATGGTGAAGAAATCCTAACAGCAATTCTTTCTGAAAAAACTAATTGGCAAGCAACATTTAAAGACTTACCAAAATATACAAATGGTCAAGAAATAATTTATGAAATAGTAGAGGATGCTGTAGATGGATATACTCCTACAGTAACTGATCCTATTAAAGAAACTGATAACAATATAACAATCGTTATTAGAAACACTCATGAATTAGAAACAACAGAAATTTTAATTGAAAAAGTATGGGACGATCTAGGAAATGAAAATTCTCGCCCAAACTCAATTACAGTAAATATCTATGCTAATGGAGAAGTATTTAAGACAGTTGAAATAACAGCTGAAAATAATTGGACATATACCTTAGCCGGATTACAAAAACACTTAAACGGTGAAGAAATAGTTTATACTATTGAAGAAGTAGAATTGGCAGATTATGTAACAAGTTATGATGGTTATACAATTATTAACTCTTATAAATCTAAAGGAGAGATAATTCCACCATATACCGGAACATCTACAAACACTAACAACTTATATTGTGAGATGTTAGTACTAATTCTAGGAGCATTAAGTATAACTTATGTTTTCAAGAAAAAAGAAAACTAAAAATACTAAGAACACTTTCATCTGGAGGTGTTCTTTTATTATTAGAAAAATATAAAAAAACTTGCGTCTAAAAATGACAAGTTATGTGATAAAGTTAAAATGCAATTGACTAAAAAAAATATCTGATATACTTAAGTTAAGAATAGAAAGCTATTCGAGATAATGTAAAGGAGAGAAAAAAATAAAATGAAAAAGAATTTATTACTTATTATTGCAGCATGTGCATTTTTTATTCCTTCAGTAGTATTTGCTAAAGCACCTGAGTATGTTGAAGCAGAAAAATCACTTTATGCAAATGGTACTCCAATTACTATTGAAGAAAGAACCGATGGAACAGCTGGAGCACTAATTAAATGGGAAGGTGGCGAAGCCCTTGTAGCTGAAAACACTTCAGTTTTTGGTGGCTCTCACAATTCAGATGAGGCTATTGAAAGTGCTTCAATTACAATGAATGGTGGAACAGTAAAGAATGTTATTGGTGGTGGACTACACAAGAGTATCGTAAAAAAAGCAACCATAATAATGAACAATGGTACAATTACTGGTAGCCTTATGGGTGGAGGAGCGCATCACCTAAAAAGAACCACTGATGGTGATTTTATTGATTCTAATGTTGAAAATGCAAAGGATAGAACAAAAGCCATAACAATAGTAGATGAAACTGAAATAACTATAAATGGTGGAACTGTTAAGTATGCAGTATGGGGTGGAGGAGAAAGCTACTCATATACTGGTAAATCAACAGTAACTATTAATAATGTTAAGACTAATTATGCTATAGCAGGAGGATCTAATGGTTACACTGGTGATGTAAATTTTACAATTAATGGAGGAGAAATTTCTACAGTTCAAGGTGTTAACCGTGGTGAAATGAATACTATAACAACAACAATCAATGGTGGAAAAATTAATGCTGTTTATGCAGCAGGTGATTCTAGTGATGCTGGTGTTGATGGTATAGTTAATGAAAAAGCTAGTTTAAAAGTTGTAGATGGAGAAATCACTACAATTAGTGCTGGTACATCAGGAGGACAAAACTCATTAGCAACAGACCTAGTAGAAGCAGAAATCAATGCTAAGTTTGAAGAGAAAATTGGCCAAGACTTTAGTGATGATACTACAGAAATAACTGTAAACTTAAGGCTAATTGCTGGAAATGAAGGAGAAACAATCCAAATTCCAAAAGGAACAACTTTCACAAAAGAAGAATTACAAGGTTTAATTGATGAAATTAATCAAGAATTAGCAGCAGATAAATTACAATTAGTAGGTTTCTATTTAGATGAAGAGTTAACTCAAGAATTTGATTTTTCAACTCCAATTGATGCTGATACTGAACTATTTATGAAACTTGCAGAATTAAGAGAAGAAACTGGAGAAAAGAATCCAGAAACTTCTGATATTAATTTATTCTTAATCATCTCTTTAGCAGCTCTAGGTACATTAGGTACTGCAGTTGTATTAAAGAATAGACTTTCATAATAAAAATAATTAAGAGGTGCTTCCTAAAGTACTTCTTTTTTTTGTTTAAAAAGCATAAATATCTATAGGTGAAATTATGTTTTTTAAAAAGATTGATGAACGTATAAAAATAACTTTTTTAGTAATGTTAATTCTCTTTATATTTATAATTTTAAGAGTCTTCTACATCCAAGTATTTGACTATAAAAAATTAAATGAGTATGCTTCAGACCTATGGAGTAGGGACTTACCAATTGAGGCAAATCGAGGACTCATTCTTGATCGCAATGGAGTAGTCCTAGCCGACAATCTCACTACAACATCTCTTGTCTTAATACCAAATCAAATTAAAGAAAAAGAAAAGGCAACCGAAGAACTTGCTAAAATATTAAATGTTTCTTATGATGAAATGCAAAAACACGTCTATAAAAAAACTTCTATTGAAAGAGTCCACCCAGAAGGAAGAAGGCTTTCCTATGATATAGCTGAAAAAATATCCAATCTAAAACTAGAAGGCGTCTATCTAGTTAAAGAAGCCAAAAGATACTATCCTTATGGTAATTTGTTATCACATTCATTAGGCTATGTCGGTATTGATAATCAAGGCTTATCAGGACTAGAATTAGAGTATGATGAGTATTTAACTGGTAAATCTGGTGCTATTAAATACTTTTCTGATGCTAAAGGTAACAAATTAAATGTTTCGGATGTTTATGTTGAACCCCAAGATGGTATGAATCTTTATTTAACAATTGATATAAATATTCAAAAGTCTATTGAAAGAGAACTAGATAATATTGTCGATATGTTTTCTCCTGATATGGCTCTAGCCGTTGTCATGAACCCTAAGACTGGCGAAATCCTAGGTATGGGATCAAGACCAGATTATAATCCCAATACCTATCAAAAGTACTCTCAAGACGTTCTAAGTAGAAACCTCCCAGTTTGGTCCTCCTATGAACCAGGATCAACTTTCAAAATTATCACTATGGCAACATCAGTTGAAGAAAAGATTATTGATATCGAAAATGATCATTTCTATGACTCAGGTAGTGTAAATGTAGATGGTTCAGTCTTAAAATGTTGGAAAGCCGGAGGCCATGGTGATCAAACATTTCTTCAAGTACTTCAAAATTCCTGTAACCCAGGTTTTGTAAAATTAGGACAAACTCTTGGTAAAGAAAGATTATTCTCTTATATTAAAAAATTTGGCTTTGGAGAAAAAACAGGAGTTGACTTAAACGGTGAAGGTCAAGGTATATTATTCCCATTAGATAAAGTAGGTAATGTCGAACTATCAACAACTGCCTTTGGTCAAGGAGTAAGTGTAACTCCGATTCAACAAGTAACAGCAGTATCAGCAGTAGTTAATGGTGGCTATCTCTATAAACCATACATCGTAAAAAGTATTGCTGAAAAAGAAACAAATAGCATTATCCAGGAAACTTCAAAAACACTAGTTAGAAAAGTAATATCTAGTGAAACTTCTACTATTATGCGTCACGCTCTAGAAAGTGTTGTTGCTAAAGGAGGAGGAAAAGCCGCCTATATTGAAGGCTATCGTATTGGTGGTAAAACAGGAACTGCTCAAAAAGTAAAAGATGGTAGATACATGGTCGGAAACTATATAATGTCTTTTATGTCTATTGTCCCTTCAAATGATCCAGAAGCAGTCTTCTATCTAGCAATTGACAATCCTAAAAATACAGCACTCTTATCAAGTTATACAACAACCCCAATCGCAAGAAGAATCCTACTAGATATAATTGATGCTCTAGATATAAAACCACAAGAAGAGGGTATGGAAAAAGACTTAGAATGGACTGATAAAATAATGTACCAAGTACCAAATGTTGTTGGAAAAAGAGTCAAAGATGCTAAAAAACTTTTATCAAACTTTACAATAGAATATAGCGGTACTGGAGAAACAGTAATTTCCCAGTCACCAGACGCCAATACAAAATTAGAAGATAGAGGTACAGTAAGACTTTTATTAGAATAAAACTTTATGTTATAATACTTGTAGCTAAAGAGGGTGATATTATGCCAGAAATAAAAATAGTAAATAATGATGAAGAATTAAATCAAGTATTTAACTTTTTATCAAAAACAATCTATGATGATAGTATTCTTCATAAAGAAAAATACTATCCCATGTCTGAACGACTAGAAGAAATTAAAAAACAATTAAAAATCGATAAAGACTTTTTAATGTATATTGAAGAAGATAACAATGTAGTAGCGGCTATTACTGGTAAAAACATGGATTTAACAAAGAAAAAAATAACTCTTGGTATTCTAGCAGTATCACCATCAAAAAGAAATCTTGGCTATGGGACACTACTTATAAAAGAGTTTGAAAAAACATCTCTAAAAAAAGGTATAACTCACATAGACTTAGGTTCTAGGTATAGAGCCAGCTCTTTATATGAACATCTAAATTATAAGTATTCTCTAATGGTTCAAATCTTTGATTTTGCCAAAATAGAAGATATTAGAAAAGCTAATAAATATAACTTAGAAGAAATAACGTCTAATCAGACACCAGCCTATGGTTATATATTTTATAAAGTACCAAGTATATCTAAAAAATATATTACCTGTTTTGAAAAACAAGTACCTACCGCTATAGCTCAATATATATTTAAAAAAGATCTATAGAAAGGAAAAATAAAATAATATGTCACATTATAATGCATATACTAGTTTTAAAACTAAAAAAAGTATAAAGAAAAAAGAATTAATAAAAGAAAAACAAAATAAACAAATAAATTTACCCAATGATTTTATTATTGAAGAAAGTAAAAACTATGGAATTGTCCTAGAAGTAAAATATGAAACCGCCTATGTCTTATATAATGATGAAATCATAAAAACAACTTTAAAAAAAGAAATAAACTTAGTCTGTAACAAAATTATTTTTCCAGGTGACAAAGTAATCCTAGAAAAAAATAATCAATCTTATGTCATAACTAATCTGTTAAAAAGAACTTCTATTCTAAGTAGAGTAAAAAAAGATAGTACCAGGTTAAATGATCAAGGTACAACAAAAAATATTGCTGCAAACATCGATAAAGCTGTAATAGTTGCTTCTGCTAAAGATCCAGCTCTTCATCCTAAGTTTATTGACCGATATCTTTTATTATTAGAAAATAGTAATATACCTACAATTATTTGTCTAAATAAATCTGATTTAAAAACTGAAGAAACAACAAAAATATTAGATATTTATCGTAATCTAGGTCTAAAAGTAATTGAAACTTCTACTTATACTAATCAAGGTATAACAAATTTAAAGGAAGAACTAAGAGGAAAACAAGCTATCTTCGTTGGAAACTCTGGAGTAGGTAAATCATCTCTAACAAATGCACTTATGGATACAGAAACTATAAAAACATCTGCCATTAGTTCTAAAAGTAAAAGAGGCCGTCACACGACAACATCATCAAAATACTATATCTGGGATGAAGATTCTAGTATCATTGATACACCTGGTATTAGAAGCCTAGATGTCTCAAAACTAAAGTCCTTAGAAGTCCAAAACTATTTTAAAGAGTTTTTGTCCATCAGAGAAAATTGTAAGTATAAAGACTGTCTTCAGAACCAAAAGATACTTGTACCATAAAACAAGCAGTCGAAAATAACACAATAAGCAAAAATAGATATGAAAGTTATTTAAGAATCTTAAAAGATACCTTGAATGATAAATAGAGGAGTAGATAAAATGAAAGGAATGTGAGAGTAATATGGAAAAAAGAGATTTATATGATGAAAACAAGCAAAAAACCGGTGAAGTTATAGAAAAAGGACAAGAAGTTCCTAAAGGTAGATATTATATAACTGTTGTAGTTTGGATGCAAAATTCAAAAGGCAAGTTTTTAATTCAAAGGACAGTTCCAGAAAAATACCATATGTGGTCTACAACTGGTGGTCATCCAAAAGCAGGGGAAAGCAGTTTAGAAGGTATTGTTACCGAAATAAAAGAAGAATTAGGATTGTCAGTACCTGCAAAAGAATTGCAATTATTTAAAACAATAAAAACAGAAGATGATTTTGTGGATATATATTATTTAAAGATTGATGTTGATTTATCTGAAATTACGATTCAAGAAGAAGAAGTAGAAGATGTTAAATGGGCATCAATTGAAGAAATAAATAGTTTAATTGATGAAGGATCATTTTTACCACCACATATTGATTTTTATAAATTTTGTTTGGAATATTTAACGCAATAATACTAATAAAAATGAATTGAAAAATTTGATTATATCTTATTAATAGGACTGATTATATCAGTCTTTTTCATACAAAGTTTGAGTCAATTATATGGTAAAAGAAGTATCACAAATAATATGATACGGCATAAGCAGTATCTAAAAGATTTGGTAAAAAAACAATAATAGAACTTTTGCTATAGTAAATGAAAAACAACACTTTTAAAAATAATGACCATTTTTTCTATTCATTTGCAATTCCTAAAAAAGTATGATATCCTTAAAAAGGAGGAGTGATAAAATGTACAATTTTGCTAATCATGTAATCATGTATACATTAAATATCACACCTAACATCTAAATAAATAAAAAAATATTAGATGTAGGTGTGAAGTTTTCGTCGTGCCTACATCTGTACATGAAAGGACTATACAGATGTATAGTCCTTTTATTTTTTGATTATGGTGCGATTTATAAATACTATAATTAAGGATGTGATTATATGATAGAAATAGGAATAAATAAAATAACAAAAGACTTTGGTTTTGGACCAGTCTTAAACGATATAAGTTTTGAAGTAAAAACAAATGAACGTATTGCTTTAATAGGTGATAATGGTTCAGGTAAAACAACTCTTTTAAATATAATTTCAGGAATTGAAAAAGAAACATCTGGAACCATCTCTATAAGAAAAAATGCTAAAGTAGGGTACTTACCTCAATTAATAAAAAATAAAGAAGAAAATATAACTGTAAAAGATGTTTTATATGATGGTATAAAAGATTTAATTGATCTACGTGATAAATTAGAAGAGTATGAAGAAAAAATCACTAAAGCCAATGAATCTAACATTGAAAAATTAATAATTAGATATTCAAATTTACAAACTGATTTTATTAATATGTCAGGTTATGAAATAGATGCTAAAGTAGAAAAAGTAATTAAAGGTTTTAAAATTAATAAAGAACTTCTTCCAAGAAAATTTAATAGCTTATCTGGTGGAGAAAAAACTATCATTACCTTTGCTTCTATTATTATCTCTGAACCAGATATCCTACTTTTAGATGAACCAACTAATCACTTAGATATTGATACACTAGAATGGTTAGAGGAATACTTAAGAAACTATAAAGGATCGATTCTAATGATTTCTCACGATAGATATTTTCTAGATGAAGTAGCAACTAAAACTATTCTTTTAGAAAATGCTAAGATAAATATTTTTCATGGTAATTATACAAAATTTATTCAAGAAAATGATGCTCGTATCGAAAAAGAATTTAAAGATTACAAAGATCAGCAAAAACAAATAAAAGCCATGGAAGCCTCAATCAAAAGACTAGAGGAGTATGGTAATCTTGCTAAAAACGAAATGTTTTTTAAACGTGCTGAAAGTATTAGAAAACGTCTAAATAAATTAGAAAGACTAGATAAACCAGTTGAAAAAGAAAAACTACCTCTAACATTCTCGTCTAGTCGCTCAGGAAAAGAAGTCTTAAACTTATCTAAGATTAATATTTCATATCCAGACAAAACAATACTAAAAGATGCAACCTTAAGAATACTTTATCAAGACAAAGTCTGCTTACTAGGACCTAATGGTTCAGGTAAATCTACTCTTGTAAAGTATATCTTACAAAATTCTACTCATGGTACTAATGTTAAAATTGGTTATATCCCTCAAGAAATAACTTTTGAAAATGACAACAGTACAATAATAGAGGAAGCCAAACACTATTTTATAGGAGAAGAACATCATTTAAGAGCCGCTCTAAGTAATTTTTACTTTTTTAAAGATAACGTCTATAAAAGAATAAAAGACTTATCAGGTGGAGAAAAAGTACGTTTAAAATTATTTTGTCTAATACAATCTAACATTAATTTTCTAATACTAGATGAACCAACTAACCATATAGATATAGAAACAAAAGAAATATTAGAAAGTGCTCTAACTGAGTATCAAGGAACTTTATTATTTATATCTCACGATCGTTATTTTATTAATAACCTAGCTTCAAAAATAATATATATAGAAAATAATAAATTAAAAGAAATACCTGGTAATTATGAAGACTACAAAAGATATAAAAGAAAGGAAAATTAATATGAAAGAAATAATTTATAATACTGATAATTTAAAAGAAAGTGAAATGACAAGAACTGTTACTAGAGCTAAAGTAATCTTAGTAAATTCAAAAGATGAAATCTTACTAGCTAATGGTTCAAATACTTATTTTTTAATAGGTGGACATGTTGAAGATAATGAATCTCTAGAAGACTGTCTAATAAGAGAAGTAAAAGAAGAAACAGGAATCAACCTACCAAGAGAAAAAAGAATACCTGTACTTAATATTAAATATTTATGTAAAGATTATCCAACATCTGGAGAAAACACTTTATACATTGCTACATATTTTTATACTAAGTGTGATTTAAAACCAGACTTAAGTTCCATAAATTTAACTGAAGATGAAAAAAAGGGTGGCTTCCATCTAGAATATATTCCTAAAAAAGATATCATCAAAACTCTAGAAGATTGCCTACCAGTATGTACTAATGAAAAGATTGTTATTGACACTCTAGAAGCTATTAAAGAATACTTAAAAATGACTGCATAGCTTGTAAAATATAAAAGACTTAAGTATAATTTATACAAGGAATGATTATATGAAAACAAAAATAATACTTCAATTACTATCTATTATTTCTATGGTAATAGGCTTATTCTTCTTTTATACTTATCAAAGATTAGAAAAGAAAGAACAATTATCAAACCAAAAAAGGATATATCAAAAGAAAGAAACAAACTGCTTTTACTTAGGCATAATACTTGAAGTAATTGGTCTAACATTACTAATGTTTATTTAAAGAGTATTTGTAAAGATACTCTTTTCTCATGAATTTAAAAAACTAATTATATTAACTTTAAAAAAAATATGATAAACTAATTATGGTGATACTATGGATGAGACAATAGGACAAAAAGGTGGTCACAACGATCAGAAAAGAAGAATGATTATTACTAAAAAGCAATTAGTAAAATTAAAAGCTTATCAAGAAGAACAAGAACTAAAAGAATTAGAGGATAAAGTAAAACGCCAGCAACTTGTAACCTTTATAAAAATAGCTCCGATAATAATAACTGGTACCGTTTTAAAAACTTTATCTGGAACAGAACATAAAGAAGCAACAAGTCCTCTAATACTACCAACTTCATCAGAAGAAAATTATAAAAAACAATCATTTCTTACTCCGGGTAAGGATGGCAACATAATAGAAGTAGAAATAAAGACTAGTGAACATACTAAAGAAAGAGTAAATATAAATTCTACTAACTTAGAAAATCTACTTACTAATCACAAGCCTAAGAAAAGAAAAACAACACCTGTAGAAGTCATAGAAATAGATCAAACAAAAATTCCTATTAAAGAAACTACCAAAGAAGATACTTTTGATCTTGATAAGTTAAAAAATAAAGAAATAGTAAGTCAATATGAAGAAAAACTAAAAGAAGCAAGAAGTAGTCTAAAAGATTTAATATATGAATATAACATTATAGAGAAAGCTTATCAAAATACCAAGAACACAAAAGAACTAGAAGAACTTCTAGATAGATTAAATTCACTTATCAAAAAGATTAATGAATTAAAAGATAAATTATCTCTAGATACTTCTGACAAATATGACTTTAACTATATCAAAGAACTAGCAAGTCTCTATATTGATTCTTTTAATAATAAAGAAATAGTTAATGAAATAAAAGATTCAAAACTATATATTTCTATTTCAGATAAAGTATCTGAATTAAAAAAAGAAGAAGAACTATTAACTCTACGCTTAGAAGAAAAAAAGAATAATCTTCAAATTGGAGAGAGTGAAATCGATGATTTTAAAGATAGATATGATAATTATAAAGACTTTAATGATAAGTTAGAAAAATTTAGAAAAGCTCAAGATATAATTGCTAGACAAACTCTAGAAAATGTCAGAAACTGTGTAACAATTCAAGAAAGAGTAGCCGTAACTACCAGAGTTTTAAATAGACAAGCAAGAAATCTAAGAAGAACACTAAGAAGAAGAGTTCTAATGCCCGGTCCAAGAGGAGCTAGAAGAATGACTGCTATAACAGGTGCTTATCTTAGGACAATGCAAAACATATTAAGACCACAGCAAGTAGTAGAACATTATCAAAATGTAGAAATAACTGATTATTCTAAAGACATTGAATATAGTATTAATGAAATAGATAAGAACCTAGCTTCTTTAAAAACAACATCCATAGAATTAAAAGATACTATTAAAATGATTGAAACTGATTATAAAGATTTTCTAGATACTAAAGAAGTAAAAGAACTATTAGCTAACCTAGAAGAAGTATATGATTCACTAAAGGAAAAGGAAGAAGATTTAATCAGAATAAAAGAAGAACAAGAGAAAAACTTATCTCTTCAAAAGTCTGCTTATGTAAAAAGAAGAGAATAAATAATTAACTGTAAAATTTTGTATAAAATTGTCTATTTATTCATAATGACAAGTTGATTATGATATAATATTTCAAGAGAAATGGAGTGACAAAGATGTTACTATTAACAAAAGCTATAGTTGCTATCATGATGGGCTTTTTAATGTCTGCTGGACTAGGTCTAATTTTAGTACCATGTCTAAAAAAACTTAGAGTCGGTCAAAAAATAAGTATATTTGTAGGAGAAACACATCGAAAAAAAGAAGGTACTCCTACTATGGGAGGTCTAATATTTATACTCCCAACTATAATTGCGACAATTGCCCTAGTATTGATGGGAAAAGTACCTTACACATCTAATTTAGGAATCGTCTTACTAGTATTTTTAGGATATGCTTGTATCGGTTTCCTAGATGATTTTTTATCGATTAGAAAAGGTAATAATGAAGGTCTAACTACTTATCAAAAACTATTTATGCAAGTCTTAATCGCAATAGGCTTTTTCTATATTTATATGCGTTCTGGTGGACAAACTTCCTGGGTAGTAGGAACACTCCATATTGATATAGAAATGGGCTGGTTATATGGCTTATTTATATTATTTGTCTTAGTAGGAGCATCAAATGCTGTAAATATAACAGATGGTCTAGATGGTCTAGCTGGTGGCTTATCAGCAATAGCTTTTATAGCCTTCAGTTTAATATCATTAATGGTAGGCTTTGAAGATATAGGAATGTTTAGTTTAATACTTGTTGGTAGTATTGTTGGTTTCTTAATATACAATACTTATCCTGCTAAAATATTTATGGGAGATACAGGTTCCCTTGCCCTAGGTGGAGTAATGGGTGCAATCGCAATCCTAACTCATAGAGAATTAACTCTTTTAGTAGTTGCGAGTGTCTTTGTAATAGAAACATTATCTGTAATTATTCAAACAATTTCTTATCAATTATTTCATAAGAAAATATTCTTAATGACACCTCTTCATCATCATTTTGAAAAACTAGGATGGAAAGAAACTGATATCGTAAAATTGTTCTGGGTATGTGGCTTAATATTATCAATGGCTGGAATTATATTCGGAGTATGGCTATAAAGTCCAAATAGGACTTTTTTTTATGCAAAAAACATATACTTTACAAGGTGATAAGTATGCAAAAGAAAATAGATAAAATTCTCTTCTTCACCAGTATTATTTTATCTTTATTTGGTATTGTAATGATTTATTCTGCCTCTAGTATTTGGGCTGAGTATAAATTTAATGATGCTTTTCATTATTTAAAGTATCAATCAATATTTTTTATAGTAGGTATAATTATCATGTTAATTATTTCTAAAATAGATTATAAAGTTTACTATGAAAAATCAAATCTAATTTTATCTATTTGTCTTATTCTATTAGTACTAGTTATAATACCTGGTATTGGTAGTATTAGAAATGGTTCTAGATCCTGGTTTGGAATAGGTCCATTTGGTATTCAACCTAGTGAAGCAGCTAAACTTGGTTTAATTATTTTTACAAGTAAATACTTATCTAAAAGCAATAAGTTTTTAAAAAGCTATAAACAAGGAGTTTTTCCTATTCTTGGTATAACTCTTCTTATCTTTTTTCTTATAATGCTTCAACCAGATCTTGGTACTGGTGTGATTTTAGTTATGTCAATTATCTCTTTATTATTTATTGCTGGTGTAAATATGAAGTTCTTTCTAGGTATTGGAATCCTTGGCATAATTGGTATTACTATTTTAATAATAATTGCCCCATATCGTATGGATAGAATAACGTCTTTTATAAATCCTTGGAATGATGCCTTAGGTACTGGCTTTCAAATAATTCAAAGTCTCTATGCCATTGGTCCAGGAGGACTACTTGGTACTGGCTTTCTAAACTCCGTTCAAAAACATTTCTATCTTCCAGAACCTCAAACTGATTTTATTTTTTCTATCATAGCTGAAGAGTTCGGAGTAGCAGGAGCTTTTATTGTAACAGGTTTATTTTCTCTAATTCTTTGGCGAGGTATAAAAATAGCCTTAAATTCTAAAGATCTATTTTCTAAATACTTATCATTTGGCATGATCTTTCAAATTATCTTTCAAACTCTCATGAATCTAATGGTTGTAATTGGCATGATCCCAGTAACAGGTGTAACACTACCTTTCTTATCTTATGGAGGCAGTAGTCTTCTAATAACTTGTGCTTCTATTGGTATACTTCTAAATATTAGTAAATATCAAATGTAGTTATAAAGAATAGTAGAGTTAAAACAAAAAAATTACCATTAGAGATAAAATCAAACCTATGATGAAATGATATACAAAAGCCTCCTCTTGCAAGACATCAATTCTTATTCTATACTAATAATATAAATTAAAAAGGAGAGTACATATGAAAGACCATAATTATGAATTTCATAAAAATAATGAAACAGATACTATCTACTGGGTTAATAAAACAGATACGATAGGGGAACACTTATTTACCTTTGATAAAGAAAAAATCTATAACTTATTTAAAGATTATCCTCACGAATTAACTAAAGAAGAAAAAGAAATATTTGATCGTGAAAATCCCTATTGGAAAGATTTCTTTAAAGACAGAAATAAAGACTAAAAAAAGACCATCGTTTGGTCTTTTCACATTTTTATAAGTATAACTCCAATTAATATTATAATAGCAGCCACAATCTTTTGCACAAACTTGCTCTTATCATGATTAAATATAAACTCCACTAAAGCATTAAGTATCGCTGTAAGTGCAAATAAAGGAGCAACTATTGTAACACTTCCTAATTGATAAGCTCTAATAGAAGTATTTAACATTAATGCCCAACAAAAAGCTGCTAGAATAAATCTTTTCTTATCATACAAATTAAACTCACTCTTAACTTCTCGTATCGAATGTTTTCCAAAAATAAATATTAAAATAGCAGGAATAGTAACTGTTATATATGTATAAAATGCTAAGTTAAAGTGATCTGACAAATCAACATTAATGAGCATTGCAACCGCAAACAAAAAGTTTGCAAAAAATGTCATTACAAAATACTTATTTATACTAAACTTTCCCTTATTATAAGTAAGTATTAAATTAGCAACAATTATTAAGATAGTGCCAACTATTTTATTTATAATTAATTCTTCTTTTAAAAAAACAAAGCCAAAAATAATCATAAATACTGTTGATAACTGTTTCATCATACTAAACGTAGAAGGATCAAGTCCATATCTTGCTTCAATATTAAGTCTATCTGTAACAGCATAAATTAATACAACAACCAGTAATGTAAGAATAATACTGCTATTAATTTGAAATTTAGTTTCAAAAAAAGGTATCATTAATAAAGAAAAGAGTCCAGTAAAAATCTCCAAAAGTATTGTTAGAGATCCAGCATTTTTCATATGCCTATTTGCTAGTTTAAACTCTTGAGAAAATAAAACACTTGCCATCAAATACAAGATAACGAAAAATTCCCACCGATTAAATATCTCCATATAATCACCATAAAAATTATAACTTAAATAATCTATATAAAAAAGCTCTATATACATAATTTGTCAAAAAAAGTATATTTTTAAAATATTAATTTATATTTTACTATCTATAATTATCTGTTATAATAGGCCTAGGAGATGATATTTGTGAATATACCTTTTAAAAAGGCAAACATATTACTACCAAAGAGTTGTGATATGACTAAGTGGAGCGTAGTTGCTTGTGATCAATATACATCAGAACCAGAATATTGGCAAGATGTAGAAGAAATAGTAGGATCTAATCCTTCAACGTTAAGATTAACTCTACCAGAAATTTATTTGGAAGAAGCGGATGTAGAAGAAAGAATTAAAAAGATTAATTCTAATATGGATGAACTAGTTACTAACGACTTTTTCAAAGAATATAAAGATTCTCTAATCTATCTAGAAAGAACTCAAGCTGATGGCAAAGTCCGTGAAGGTTTGATTGGCATGGTAGATTTAGAAGATTATTCTTATGAAAAAGATTCAACAACACTTATACGAGCAACTGAAAAAACTGTAATTGAAAGAATTCCCCCAAGAGTAAGAGTAAGAGAAAATGCCAAACTTGAATTACCCCATATTATGATTTTAATTGATGATGACAAAAAAGAAATTATTGAAAAATTAAAGCAAAAAGTAACAGAAAAAGAAAAAGTATATGATTTTGACCTAATGAAAAATGGTGGTCATATTAAGGGTTATGTTTTGAAAGACAAAGATGCTAACGAAACTCTTACTAAATTAGAAAAATTAGCCGATAAAGAATTATTTAATAAGAAATATAATCTAAAAGATAAAGAAGTACTATTATTTGCTATGGGCGATGGAAATCATTCTCTAGCAACTGCTAAAGCTTGCTATGAAAACCTAAAAAAGACTATGCCAGAAGATGAGTACTTAAAAAATCCTGCTCGCTATGCCTTAGTTGAATTAGTAAACTTACATAGTCCGGCTTTAGAGTTTGAAGCCATTCATAGAGTATTATTTAATGTAAATACTAAAGAGTTATTTAAAGAACTTGAAAAGTTCTATGATATTTCTTATGAAAAAACAGCTGGTCAAAAAGTTGACTTTGTAACTAGTGAAAAAGAAGGAACATTCTGGATTAAAAATCCAAAGTCAAATATACCAGTAGGTTCACTACAACTATTCTTAGATGAGTATTTAAAAAAACATGAAGGAAAAATTGACTATGTCCACGGAGAAGACGTTACTAAAGAATTAGGCCATAAAGCTGGAAATGTAGGTTTTATCCTAGAAGCCATGAGTAAAAATGAACTATTTAAAACAGTTACTCTAGACGGAGCATTACCAAGAAAAACTTTCTCAATGGGTCACAGTAACGATAAAAGATATTATCTAGAAGCAAGAAGAATAAAGTAGTAAAAAGAATTAAGAATAAGTATCACCAAAGATGCTTATTCTTTTATTATGAATAAAAACTATGTATAATAAAAAAAGGAAGTATGATGCCAAAATACTTAGATTTAAAAACTTCCTGTTAAAAATAATAACTACTATCATCAAACTATATAAAAGAAAATAAAGTTATCTTATTTTTCACAGAAACAAACTATGAAACAGGCACTAATGGTCTAGAGGAAAAAGTCGTTAAAATCATTTTTACTGCAAAATATCTTTACACTTTTACGAAAAGTAGACTCTATAACGCTGGTTTAGTAATTATTGAAGACATAAAACCTACTGTTCTAGTACAATAGACTAATAAGATCCTGTTCTCATAATTATCAAGAATTATAAAATTAATAGTCTTTTTCTAAATAAAATGTTACAATCTAAATGAAAATAAAATTCACAAAGGAGATAAGTATGTTAGAAGTAAGAAATGTTACTAAAAAATTTATAAAGAAAAATAAAAACAACCAAGTAGAAGAATTTAAAGCAGATGATAATATATCATTTACTGCTAAAGAAGGGGAAGTCGTAGGAATAATTGGTCCTAATGGTGCTGGTAAAACAACTCTTCTTAGAATGATTGCTGGTATTATGGAACCAACATCTGGTGAAGTTTTAATTGATAATAAAACTCATCAAGAAGATATGATTGGTATTAAGAAAAAAATAGCTTTTTTATCCGGAAATACAAAACTATATAAAGATATTTCTCCCTATGAACTTCTAGAAATGGCTGGAAACTACTATGAAGTAGATGAAAAAACTTTAGAAAAAAGAATCAAAGACATCGTAAAAAAGTTTAATATGTCTTCCTTTCTTAATCAAAAGATTTCAACTCTTTCAACAGGACAATATCAAAGAACAAGTATTGCACGATGCCTAGTACACAATCCAGATTATTACATTTTAGATGAAGCCACTTCTGGTCTAGACGTCATTTCTTCAAAATCAATTCTAGACTTTATTAAAGAAGTAAAAAAAGAAAATAAATGTATAATATATTCAACTCATTATATGGAAGAAGCTGAAAATATTTGTGATAAAATAGTAATGATAAATAAAGGTAAAGTAATAGCTCAAGGTACCCCAACTGAAATTTGTAAAAATACTAAAACAACTAATTTAAGAGATAGTTTCTTTACTTTGATAGGAGATAATTATGAATAAGAAAATGGTAAAAATAACTATAAAAAAAGAATTAAGATCAATCTTTCGAGATAAGAAAACAGTTACCTTAATATTTGTTTTTCCCTTACTAATAGCATTCTTTATTTTCTTATTATCATCAACTTATGAAACTAGTATTAATGACAAAGAAATCTATGATATTGCTATTAACTATGAATTAACTGATATTGAAAAGAAAATTATAAAAGAAAACCAACTAAAAACAAAGTATTATGATTCACTAGATAAGATGGAAAAAGACTTTAAAAATTCTAAAGTATCAGCTTATGTTTATTATGATAAAGAAAAAAATACTTATACAATTTATTCAGACGAAGGAATGAAGGGTATGTCTGCCTCATCCTTTATAACATCTTATCTTGATACTTATAATACTTATTTAGGAAATAAGTACCTTCTTGAAAATAATATTAATCCTGAAGATGTATATAATAATTTCACTATAAAAACAGAATTAGTTGAAGGAGAAAATTACATCTTACAAACTGTTTTATCTCTAGCTTTTACTTATGTAATTATCGCAATTGCTATGGCCTCAGCTTCACTAGCAACCTCTGCAACAGCAGTGGAAAAAGAACAGGGTACTTTAGAAACACTTCTAACATTCCCAGTAACTAGTAAAGAGCTAATAACTGGTAAGTATCTAGCAACAGTAATTATGAGTTTATTTGCATCCCTTTTTGGTTACTTAATAACTCTAATTAGCTTAGTAATTGCTAAAGGAAAATATAAAGTTTATGAAGATATAAATCTCTTTATAAATCCAGAAAACATTATAATAGGTATTTTAATCTGTCTAGCAGCTTCTCTTTTAATATCAGGATTAGCAATACTCCTAACTGCTAATTCAAAAAGTTATAAAGAAGCTCAAATGGCTAGTCAAGTATTAACTATGATTACCATTGTTCCAATGTTTATTTCTATGTTAAATATTTCAATAATATCTAAATTGTATTATGTAATTCCAATAATTTCTCATGTTCAAATATTAATGGATATTTTTACAACTAAAATTAATTATAGTAATATCTTCTTATGTTTATTATCATCAATAATAATTTCTATCATAATCATAGACATAATAATTAAAAAGTTTAAATCAGAAAAAGTTTTATTTGGTTAAAATAAAGAAAGGTTTGTATAATTGTAAATGATGTGATACCAAAAAATCAGAAAAAATATTAATTCGA